>Ga0182027_10007345_pt1 | contig 16253 bp, 12 predicted proteins | sample 712E1DmetaG_FD_121300 | JGI IMG/M metagenome (GOLD analysis project Ga0182027, IMG submission 121300) | Permafrost microbial communities from Stordalen Mire, Sweden - 712E1D metaG (Illumina Assembly) | ecosystem: Environmental > Terrestrial > Soil > Wetlands > Permafrost | place: Sweden...
GCTGGCGCTCCCGTTTGAGGGCATGGCCACTCTACTGCCGCACATGCCGCCGGCGGGGGGCGCCGAAGCGCTTTCGTTGCAGATCGAGCGGCATGAACACGGACCCATCTGCAGCGTGCATTTGTGGTTCGACCGCGAAATCACAGCTCTGGAACACGCGGTGCTGCTCGACCGCGAGATTCACTGGATGTATAACAAGAGCCGATTGCAGCCGTGGCGCAAAACGAAGGGCAGTTACCTGGAACTCGTTATCAGCGCCTCGCGTGAGTTTGCGGCGCTGAGCCGGGAACAGGCCATTGAGCTAGCTGTGCGCGAATTGGCAGAGTTTTTCCCCGCTGTTGCCGAAGCCAAAGTGGAAAAAGCTGCGCTAGTGAAGGAAGTGCGCGCGACCTTCGCTGTGCCGCCGGGGATCGATGCCGCGCGGCCGGGATCGGTTTCGCCGTGGCCAAACTGCGTGCTGGCCGGGGACTGGATTCAGACAGGCTGGCCGTCGACGATGGAGAGCGCGGCGCGGAGCGGACATTTGGCTGCGGAGGCCGTCTGTGCCGCCGCCGGTAGCCCGCGCCAGTTTCTTAATCCGGACCTCAAGCCGCGCGGCCTGATGCGATTCTTCAGCTAACTCGAAAACACATTGGCTGCCCGGCAAGCTCTCTGAGAGCTAAATCATATGCCGGTACCCGAGGTCTAAATATTTGGCGGCATTTGCATTTAGTTCTTGACAATCATATCGTTTTTCCGTTATACGCCAGTGTGACACGGTTGTGTGGTTCTAGGCTTCATCCGAAGTGTGGTATGACTGTGCAATTTTTTGTTCCCCTGCAATTTTCTGCGCCCCTGCAGTTTTTTGCTCCCCATGATGGTGGCGTCAACCTGTCTGCTGTCGGTCTATTGCCAACGGAATCGATTTATCGGACCCGATCATGGCTACGGAAAACCATATCCCGCTAGCCCGGGATGGGATTTACCAAATTTGAAAGCTCATTTGAATAGGAGGAGATTTATGAAATCAAGTCGTCTATTTGCCTGCCTGTGTGCCTTGCTGGTTCTGGTTTTCACTCAATATGCTCGAACCCAAGCGACCATCAGCTACGCCGTGCTCAACGGAACCATAACCGATGAGGGAGGGCGAGCGGTCGTCCAAGCCAAGGTCACGCTCCGCTCCCTTGACACCAACCAGTCCTTTACGGCGGTGTCGACCGGCGCCGGCTATTACGCCCTGCCCAGCCTGCCGCCCGGCCACTACGAAATTTCCGTGACCGCACCTGGCTTCGGTAAGTATACGGGCACCGGCGTGGAGTTGACGGTCGCACAGACCGCGACCGTCAATGTGCAGCTCAAAGTGGCGTCTGTCCAGGAAAATGTTGTCGTCAATGCCGCCGAAGCGCCAGTCATCGAGACGACCAGCTCTGAGGTGAGTCAGGTCGTCAACAAACAACAGGTCGAGGATTTGCCCATCAGTAGCCGGCTCTTTACGGACTTTGCCTTGCTTACGCCGGGCGTTGCCACCAGCCGGACCAGCCTGGGAACGACCATCACCGAGTTCGAGGTGACGCAAATTTCTTTCGGCGGCATGCGCTCGTTCAGCAACGAGATCACCGTGGACGGCGCCGATTTCGTGAACGCCCAAACGGGTGTGCAGCGCGCAACTCCGCCGCAGGACTCGGTGGAGGCATTTCGCGTCGTGAACAATAGTTATGGAGCGGAATACGGCCGGGCGCTGGGCGGCATCGTTAACATCGTCACCCGGTCCGGCACCAACCAGTTCCACGGCTCAATTTACGATTACCTGCAGAACAGCGCTACTGACGCGCGTTCCTACCTGCAGCCATCGCCCCTGCCTCACGCCATACGCGAAAACCAGTTCGGCGGCACTCTTGGCGGCCCGATTGCAAAAAACAAGACGTTCTACTTCGCGAACTACGAGGGGCACCGCCGCGGCGCATCTCCCACCTACGCTCCCGATATGAGCACAAGCATCGTGCCCCTCGATCAAGCAAAAGTATATCTCGGCCTCTCGCCCGAGGGCTGTAGTCTTCTGCCTGAAAACTGCACGGGCACACCCCTCCAGTATCTTCAAGGGGTTCTCCAGACCCAGAACAACGACTACGGCTTTGCCAGAATCGATCACCAGTTCAACGCCAATAATAACTTCGCGTTGCGCTACAACATAGAGGATGCGCGCGACCTGGGAGAACTCATCGGCGAGACGGAGGATGGCGGCGGCATCGGCACCCCGAGCGGGGCGCGCAATCTTTATGTCCGCGACCAAGCGCTGGTGGGCACGTTGAACTCGGTGCTCAAGCCGAATCTGGTCAACACCGTGCTTGTACAGTGGGCCCGCCGCCATTACAACTTTCCCGGAGCCACTGGCGAGCCGGATCTCGACGTCGTCAACGACTTGAGCTTCGGCCACAACTTCGGAGTCTTTGACGCGATTTATGACAGCCGCTTTGAAGCCGCCGACTCGGTCGCGTGGGTGAAAGGCAGCCACGTCGCCAAGTTCGGATTCGATGGAAACTATCTTTGGGATCACAACAATTACCCAGGATTCGAGCCGGCACGAATCCTGCTTCCTAATCAAGGATGTTTATTCACTTTTGCCGACTTCGTGTATAACGCAGAGACCGGCAATACGGGAGCTCTGGATGGATCGTCGTGCCCATTAGAAGCGGCAGCCGATGGCTTGTCGTTTGTCTACTGGGGGACTGAACTTCCAAGAACCGGATTCGTAAACGGCTACGTTCCTCTCGCGGCCACGGGTAGCGGGTATAACAGCGGATGGCCGAGCGCGTTTCCCGCGAGCGAATATTCCAATACCGGCTACACCCTGAACCATGGTTACTGGGGATTCTATGGGCAAGATCAATGGCGGGTCTCATCCAAGCTGACTTTGAATTACGGCCTGCGCTGGGATTTCGAATCCGGTCTCGCAAGCACGCTCGACGCCGACTTCAGGGGTATCGCACCTCGCTTGGGCTTTGCCTACTCGCCGAACGCGAACACCGTTATCCACGGCGGCGGCGGAATGTTCTTCGATCGCAATAACATGTCGTTCCTCTTCGTCACGGGAAACCAGAAGACGCTTCCCGGCTACTTCTGCAGTCCGGCCAGTGCAGATCCGAATTGTGCGCTGCCGGGAGCACCCTCGCCGGTAGTAGTCCCCTTTATCAATAGCGATGCGCCAACCGGCGGCTGGCAACTGGGTGGACTTCCGGGGTATCCCGGAACCGGCGAAGACGTACTTGCGAGGATAACAACCGGTATCTTGCTGGGTGCGCCCTATTCGGCGGAAACTTTGACAGGGCCGTGCACCGGGGTGCAAGTACCGGGAGCGCCCACAGGTGTAGCGGAACCCGCAGGCGAATGCGGAGCTGGCGCAGGCGGCACGCAGCGAAATGCCAGACTGCCCTATGCCGAACAAGCCAGTCTGCAAATTGAGCATCAATTCGGAAAGGGCTTCGCACTGGAGGTGGGGTATCTCTTTGTCGGGGCTCACAAACTCATCCGGGGCAATAACGTCAACGTACCGTGTCCGCTCGGCACCAGCAAGCCGGACAATCCCAGCGATGCTCAGGGATGGCTCGATCCCAGCGGCACACTCACGCCTTGCCAGGGAACGCCAACTCTCGGTCCGTTTGGATTAGGTCCGTTTTTCGGCAGTCTGGCGAACGCTTCCGGATTGGAATTCGGAACTCCGGGAGCTGTCGGCCAATCAACCCTGAGCGCCGGCCTTCTCGATTACAACAACGGCGTTGTCAATTCCAATTACCACGGCCTGACGGTGAGTGCGACCGAGCACGTGAAGTATTTCCAAATGAGCGCCAACTACACCTACTCTCACACCATCGACAACGGGAATTTCGAGACCTTTATCAACCTTCCCCCCAATCAGTTCGACTATCCCGCAGAGCGGGCAAACTCCAATCAGGATCTTCGCCACCACCTGGTGACGAACTTCACTGCAACCACTCCCGACCACACGTTTTTGCGCAACTTCGAACTGAGCAGCATTATCACCCTGCAATCTGGCCGTCCCTTTACTTTGTACCCCGGTGCAAATGTGCTGGGTGACCTTGCCGGCCTTGACACGGATCGCGTCGGGGGGCCACCCATCCCCATCGCTAGCTCGTGCCCTTCCGTCACGCAATGCGCCCCCTATATCGGCCGAAACACCTACGACGGCGCGGCATTCTATGCCTGGGACCTGCGCCTGTCGCGAGATTTCAAACTACGCGAAGCTAAGACGCTCGACGTTAGCGTCGATAGCTTCAACCTGCTCAACCACCCGAACATGGACGAGTTGAACTCGGTCTACGGCTCACCGGTTTTCTGCGGCGCCAATCCCACCATACCGAAGCACTTCAACGACGCAACCTCACGCGCCATCCAGCAGGGAGCGCCGTCAGTGTCTTGCGCTTCGCAGCAGGCGCAGATTCCGGTTGGGCTAAACCCGGTGGGCGCCTGGATCGATGCTGGGCTCTTGCCGGTCGGCATTCCCAATGCTCCTAATCCAGTTTTCGGCACGCAGAGAACGATGTTCAATCCGCGGCAGTTCCAGTTCTCGGCGAAGTTCTCGTTCTGAGATGGAGCACAACGCGCTGGCCATTCAATCCCGAATGGTCAGCGCAGCTCCGGCCCACCACTCGCCACAGCGGGCAGGAGGGCACGGAAAACCGGACACATCGTAGGACAAGAATTGGTCCGATATATAGTTTTGTGTCCCTATAAGTCTTGTGAAATCAACACCTGTCAGCATTATCAGACCGGTTCCAATGACTTTCGGCGAAATCGCTTACATGCAGATCAACCAGACGCTGGTGCATTTGACCATCGAAAGCGGCTGACCCTTGCGTGGAACGATTGCCCATTCGAGCCTGCAGAGAGCGCGGCGCGGACGGGGAGTCGATATGAGCGGTCGCGACGCGGAAGACAGGGACTCGCCAGTTACCAGCTGCCGAGTTTACCACTTCTTCAATGCGCCAGCAGATAAACGCCGATGCACACAAGCACTGCGGCCGCCCATCGCCGCCGGTCGACGTTTTCCTTGAGGAAGATCTTCCCTGCGATGGCGTTGGTGACCAGCGTGAGCGAGGCGGAGGCGGGAGCGACGAGGCTCAAGTTGAGGTGATTGAGGGCCAGGAGAAGCGAGAAGAAGGCGAGAGCGAGAAAAAAGACTCCTGCGAAAAATAACGGAGAGGTGATGACGGCGCGAATGGCGCCCTTCAGGCCGGAGCGGGCGCGAATGACGTCGAGATCGCCGATGGACTTCATGGCCGCGGCCGTCAGCACTTCGCCGGTGGTGGAGAGAAGCACGACCGCAGCAATCATGGCGGCAGCGAGCCAGGGATTTGAGGCTGCTGTGAGCGGCGCGGCGGGGAGAGAGATCGTCATCGCGTTTCAACCTCTTTCACTGCATGTTCATTGGCTGCGGGCGCAGGGTGCTGGGTAAGAGAGGGACCCTGTGCGACGAACCCCACGCCGAGCGTGATAAGGACAATGCCCGCCCAGCGCTCGATCGAAATGGCTTCATGCAGCCAGAAGCGCGAGAGGAACGCAACAATGACGTTGCCGAAAGCAGTGGCGGGGAGGACAAAAGTGAGATCGGCCCAGGAGAGCGCGGTAAGGTAGCTGGCAAAGAACCCAATGAGCAGGGCGATGCCGGCGGCGATCCAGGGAGTGAAGACGGCGGCGATAAGAGCGGCGGGGTGAGCGAGTGCGATGGCCGGCATCGTGGTCATGCCGCGCGAAAGGCAACTGTCGCCGAGCGGTGCGCAGACGGCAACGAGGCCCAGGATCAGGTATTGGCGCGGCGAAAGGGTGTGGTGAGCCATCTTGCAATCTGGGCCTGTATGAGAGCGAAGCCGGTGAAGATTCGTGCTGTCCCTCCCTTTTGCTAAAAAGCTGACAAAAAGGTGGGGCACGGAGCTTCGAGGGGCAAGGCAAGTCCCGCTACGCGCCGGCGCCGACGGGGGCGGGCGGCTCGGCCTGCTGAGTGCGCGCGGCTTTCACCATCCTGTTGCGCTGCGCGCGCAGCTTGAGGAACGATTTGGCCTCGACGTAGAGCCGGGGCAGGTCGCGATTGACGATGGCCTTCCAGATCACGCGGGCCGCGGCCTTGGGACGGAAGTAGTACTCGTCGTAGAAGCGGTGCACCATCTCGAGCACATAGTCGGCGGGCAGGCCGGGGTACTCGATGTGCGCCATCTGATGCCCTCCGCTGTCCTGCATCGACTTATTGGTGATGTATCCGTTTTTGGCTGCGTACTCGTAGAGCTCGGTGCCGGGGTAGGCGTGCGCGATGGAAACCTGAATGGTTTCGCAGTCGAGGGTCTTGGCAAAGTTAATGGTGTTGCGAATGGACTGCTTGGTTTCTCCGGGCAGGCCGAGAATGAAATCGCCGTGAATCGTCAGACCTAAGGAGTGGCAATCGCGTGCGAAGTCGCGTGCGCGCTCTACTGTAGCGCCCTTCTTGATGTTCTTCAGGATCTGCGGATCGCCGGATTCGAAACCGACGATGAGCAGGCGGCAACCGCCTTCGCGCATGGCCTTCAAAGTTTCGTAGTCGGTGGTGACGCGCGAAGTGCAGCTCCATGTGAGGCCGAGAGGCTTGAGCTTTTCGCACAACTCGACGGTGCGCGCCTTCTGGATGTTAAAGGTGTCGTCATCGAAGAAGAATTCCTTGACTTCCGGGAAGTTCTCCTTGGCCCACTTCATCTCGGCAGCAACATCGTCAGTGGAGCGCTTGCGCCAGGCGTGCCCGCTGAGCGTTTGCGGCCACAGGCAGAAGGTGCACTGCGCCGGGCAGCCGCGCGTGGAGTAAAGCGAGATGAACGGATGAAGCAGGAAGGGCACGTTGTAGCGCGTCACATCCATGTCGCGCTTGTATATTTTGGTTGCCCAGGGCATCGCGTCGAGATTTTCCACCTGCGGACGGTCGGGATTGTGAACGATCGCGCCGTCTTTTTTATAGCTGATGCCTAGGATCTCATTCAGCGGCTTGCCCTGCGCGAACTCAACCACCGAATAGTCGAACTCGCGGCGGCAGATGAAGTCGAGAACGGAGCACTCATTGAGGGCGCGGTCGGGGTCAGTGGTGACCGGCGGACCGACAAAGGCGATACGCATCGACGGATTGGCCGCTTTGATGGCTTCGGCAAGTCGTTGGTCGCCCTCCCATGCCACGGTGGATGTGAACAGTACCAGGAACTCGTAGCCCTTGCAGATTTCGATGGTTTCCTGGGCGGAGACGTGGTGGGGAGGCGCATCGAGCAGGCGCGAACCCTCGAGCAGGCCGGCCGGATAGGTGAGCCAGACCGGGTACCAGTAGGACTCAACCTCGCGTGTCGCCGGCCAGCGCGAACCTGCGCCGCCGTCGAAGTTCTCGAAAGAAGGAGGGTTCAGGAGAAGTGTCTTCAGAGGCATAGGCATCCTGTCTATTCTAACATTCGATCTGGTCTTTCAGACGGATTTGCGGGCAAAGGCGGAGCGGCCGAATTGCGCGAGGCGGCTGGCTCGACGTAAGCAAAAGTCCAGCAGAATCAACGCTGGTTTGCACCGCGAGAGGGCCCGGGAGAGCGATGGAGGGTTTGTTTTAAGATTCCTGGGCCGGTCTACTTACTGTGCAGCTCGTTTAACCAGTCCTGCATGTGGCCGAGGGCGCGGAGAAGGTTGAGGCGCGCTTTGCTCAGGTCAAGTCCGGCGCCGAGAGCGTCCTGGTACTTCTGGCGCTCATCAATGCGCGCCTGCTGCTCCGCTGTCGGTGAAAGCTGGGGTGGCGCGCCGGGCGCGTTGCTGGCGCCATTGCCCAATTCCATTTGCACGAGGATGCTCTTTAACTGTTCGTTGGCGATCTGCTGCTTGAGGCTGGCAATCTCGGCTTGCGCGTCGAGTTCGCGCAGACTTGCTGTCAGTTCGGTAATCTGAATATCGTTCTGGTGCTGTGCCTGTTCGGCCTCAACCCTGGCGCGCAGGGCATCGGCAGCGGATTCTTTGGATTTGGCGTGCAGGCCGGCGTCGAATAAAGGGACGCGGATGGAGAACCCGGTGCTGAAGTTGTCGGCCGGGAGAGCGGTCTTGTAATAGATATCGATATTGTTCAGCAGCGTCGTATTGCGGTTATAGAGCGCTCCGAAGGAGATTTCGGGCAGGAACCACTGATGCTCCCGATCGCCCTTTGCAGCGAGTTCTCTGGAATGCGCCAATGCCTGAGCCGAATCGACGGCTGACGTCGAGAGCGCGTGCTCGTCCGCGGTCACCGCCGGTATCTCGGGAATGCTGGCATGATCGGGCGTAATGGAACCCACGGGCAGGCCAGTGAGCACAGCAAGCTGTTTGGAGAGCGTGGCCGCGCGCGTTTCGAGGTGCAGGCGCTTCAGCTTCAGTTGCGCGGCCGTTAACTGCGCCTGCAGCAACTCGCTGAGGGGGTCGACGCCGGCCTCGGTCCGCTGCTGCTCGATGGCTACCAGACGTGCCGCATTCTGCTCCTGCTGCCGGGCAGCTTCCAGTTCCATGTCGACCGTGTCGAGTTCGATGTAGGCCGTGGAGGCGTCGAGCGCGACTTGCTCCCGCGAATCCTTGAGCGAAAGCTGCGCTGCCTGCAAGGCCGCGCGCGCCGCGCGGATGTATTGAATCTGCGGCATGCTGAAGACCATGGACTGGATGGTGCTGTCCCAAATCGTGGGCAGGGAGCCTGTGAAGCCGACTTCAGGAAAGGCTGGCAGCCCGGAGCCAAACGAGACGGAGGGGATGAACGCGTCGTGGCTCTGCGCCAATTGCGCCGCTGCCTTTTGCAGGTCGGCTTGCGCCAGGCGCACCGTAGCACTATTCTTCTGGGCCAGTTCCACCACGGAGGTAAGCGAGACCTGCGCTGCGGCCGGAGCGGACGCGGCGGCAAGCGCCAGGCCGGCCAAAGCCGGCAGCAAGAGCCTGCGCGATTTCTCCCTAACCTGCATTCATGGTCTCACATTCCGGTTTCAAGGCGCGGGATCCTGCGACGGACTGAATTCGCGCGCCAAATCGGTTGCAGCAGCAAAATCCTGCTGTGCGCCTGCTGCATCGCCAAGCTGCTGTTTCAGACGCGCCAGCCGGATGTGCGCAATAAATGCCGGGGCTTGCTCTGAGAGCGATGGGCTGGCAAGATAATCTTCCAGCATTTTCTCTGCGAGCTGCGGATTGCGCTTGGCCGCAATCAGCACGCCGGCGCCGTCATAAAGCGCGAAGGCTGAGTTCTTGTCCTTTGCTGCCGCAGCGATGCAATTTTGAATCGCGGCGTCAAGGTCAGTCCATCGCTGGCGCTGACGGTAAAAGTTGGCCAGCACAGTCCACTCGTCAGCGGGCTCAGGGCTGACTGTAGCAGCTTGGCGGTACTGCTGTTCAGCGGTGGCGTAGTCCTTTTGATCGACGGCGATGTCACCGCGCAACTGAGCAGCTCTAGCCGGATCCACCTTATCCAATTGTGCGGCGACCTGTTGGGCTTTGCTGGTTCCTCCGCCTGCGATGGCGGGAGCTTGGGCGTAATAATCGCCGAGGTCCGACAGAGCCGGGCCATTTTGCGGATCAAGTTGAATGGCGGTTTGCATTTCAGAGAGCGAGCGTCTGGCATCGCCGTATGCAGAAAAGAAGTTTGCGTGGCTGGCCTGTTGGCCCAAAGCACGCGCCAGCCACATGTGATAATCCGAGACGTTGCCATTAAGGGTGATTGCCATCTGGCACTCTTTCGCGGCCTGGCCCCACTGTTGCAGGGTGAATTGCACGCGGCACAGAAGGTTCTGCGCCTCGTCTGCGCCGGCGCCGGTCTTCGGCAACGGCGACAACAGGGCGATGGCTTTGTCCGCCTCGCCAGCCTGCAGCTCCGCATTGGCCTCAGCCAGCGTCGCGGCCGGAATCTGCGCGCATGCCAGAGTTGCCGTGGCCGTTGCCAGGCATGCCGTCAGAAGCGCACGGACTGAGACCGGCAACCCGCTCACTGTTCTTCCTTGATCGGTACGCCCTCCTGCAAGGGCTGCCCGTTGGTTGTTCCAGTGGCTACCGAATCGCCGTCATCGAGGCCGGTGAGAATGGAAACCTGAGTAAGATTGGGGGATCCGAACGTGACCGGCACGCGCTTCAACCGGTTGTGAACGACCTTGTAGACAAAGTATTTTCCGTTCTGTTCGTGCAGAGCCTCGCGCGGCATTGTGAGAGCATTGGGCTCGCTGGAAATGGTCACCTTGACGGTGACATTGGTATCCGGCAGCAAGCCGTCTTCGGCGTCGTCGATATCGACCAGGACCTCTCCCACGTTGCGCGTGGTGTAGGTGACCACGGTGACGGGAAGCCGTGCGATGTGGCCGTGCCACTCGCGGTCCGGTTTGGCATCCCAGTGGATTTCAACGTTCTGGCCTACAGCCAAGCGCCCAATATCGGGCTCGTCGAAATAGGCGCGCACTCGCTCCTTGTGGAGATCGGCCATTTGAAGCAGCAGTTTTCCCGCATCAGCATATTCCGCAGGGTCGGCGTCCATGGTGTAGATGGTTCCGGCGATGGGGGCGTAGATAGCGGTTTGGGACTCGACATGCCGAGCGGCCGCCAATGCAGCTTCAGCATCGGCCAGAGCGGCTTGGGCGCGCGCGACCTCGTCAGACGAGTAACGATGCTGCGCGTTCTGTTCCGCCGCATTCAGGCTTGCCTGCGCCGTCTCGAGCTGCTCGTGTGCCGCGGCCACCTCGCCCTCCGAAGCTGCGCCTGTAGCGGCTAACTTCGTGAGCGCGTCGAGATTATGTTGCGCCTGGCTCAGCGCCAGCCGGTCCTGTTGCACCTCCGCGGCAGCGGCCTGTCGCTCCGCCTGGGTTCCGTTGTGCAGAGCGGCATCCAGCGCGGCCTGCGCTGTTTTCACACCGCTCTCGGCAGTGGCAACCCGCGACCGCGCTTCCACGTCGTCAAGCGTTACGAGCAGCTTGCCGGGCCGGACCACGTCGCCTTCCTGCGCATAAACCGCTTTCACTTTGGTTGCGAGGGGACTGTAAAACGGGTAGTTCACCACGGGCTCCACGCGCCCGTTGGTGCTCACCGTGTTCTGCAGCATTTCGTGCCCCACCCGCGCCACGCGCACCGGTAACTGATCCCGCAGCAGGTAGTGAGCCGTAAAAAACACAATCACCACTAGGAGGGCCGCACTCCACCAAAACCAGAGCCGGACCGTTTGCTTGCGCTCTTGATTCATGCCGGTAACCAAGGTCAGTATATAGGACCAGAAAAGCTTGCTTAAGAAGCAGAAAAATTTAGATTTCGCGGGTGCCCCACCTGGGCGCCCTTTGGGCACCGCGCCTTTGCTTTTGCGGCTAGGGTGGGGTTGCGGCGGAACTTCTCGCGACTCGTACAATACTGCTATGGCCTCTCGACCGCGCTTCACCGACGAACACGCCAAAGCCGGCCTCGACTTCGCCTTTCCCGCGATTGAGACCTGGCAGAACCAGTTTCCCGGCTACGAGATCCAGATCGACGACCCGGAGCTGACCTCGGTTTGTCCCAAGACCGGTCTGCCTGACTTCGGGGTTTTGACCATCCGCTACATGCCGCGGGAACGCTGCCTGGAGTTGAAGTCGCTGAAAGAGTATCTTTTCAGTTATCGCAATCTGGGCATCTTCCAGGAAAATATCGTGAACCGGGTTTTAGAGGACGTTGTGAAAGCCTGCGACCCGGTGTGGGCCGTGGTAAAGGGCGAATTCAGGCCACGCGGCGGCATCGGCACCACCGTGGAGGCGCGCTGGCCGCGGCCGGCGGCTTAGGAACGAAATGCAAGTGAGAGCCTGCTAAAAACCTTCGGCCACGGACCCGGTCGGCGTGAAACTGTCGCGAAAGGGCACGACTTCAATCGTGCCGCGAGCGTCGCAAAATGAATGGGGCTTTACAGGCTGCGGAAAAACTCGATGCCTTGAGGCCCTGAGGGGCGGTTTGGGGAATTTCGCTCGAAACCAAGACTTTTTGCGCAGCCTGTTTAGCCCCTGTAGGGGCATTTCTCCAAACAACGCGTCACCTTCGGCTACCCACAATGGGCTGGCGCTGGCCGTTTGTGATATCTGTTGGTATCCTCGGTTTTGCCGCGCACTTCGGGATTGAAGTCTCTTGCCTAAATTGTCTAAGCGTCTGCGTCCTCGCACCAGCCCTGCCATGGGCACGGTAGCGCTGCTGCTGGCGCTGAACCTGCTCAATTACATCGACCGCTACATTCTGCCAGGCGCGCAGCCGCTCATCCAGCGGGAGTTCCACGCCACAGACCAGCAGATGGGCGCGCTGACCACGGCGTTGTTCTTTTTCTACATGTTTGCCGCCCCGGCCAGCGGCTGGCTGGGCGATTGGTTCCGGCGCAAACCGCTCATCATCACGGGCGCGGTGTTGTGGAGCCTGGCTACGCTTGGCTCCGCCTTTGTCCACAGCTACTGGAGTCTCTACATGAGGCGTGCGATGGTGGGCGTGGGCGAGGCCACATTCGGCATCTTTGCTCCCGCCGTGCTGGCCGACTTTTATCCTGCGCGCGAACGCAACCGGATTCTTTCGATCTTTTATCTGGCTATTCCAGTGGGCGCGGCGCTGGGCTATTTGGCGGGCGGAGAACTGGGCAGCCAGTGGGGCTGGCGCAGACCCTTCCTGATTTGCGCAATTCCCGGTTTGTTGGTTGCCGTGCTTTTTGGGTTCTGGGGTCGCGAACCGGAGCGCGGAGCCTGCGATCGGGGTGGGCCGACCGATGCGCGGACATTCTCCTGGCACTCCTTCCGAGAATTCACGGGCCAATTCTTCAAGCTTCTCAAGAATCCTGCTTTTCTTACCTCGACCTTCGGCATGGCGGAGATTACGTTTGCGTTGGGGGGAATCTCGGCGTGGGTGCCCACGTTTCTGCACCGCGCCAACGGGCTCTCAGTGGCCAATGCCAGCCTGGTGGTAAGCGCCATTACCGTGTTCGACGGCATTGCTGGAACAGTCGCCGGCGGCTGGATAGCGCACCGCTGGCTGCGCACCGACCACCGCGCGCTCTACTTGCTCTCGTTCTGGAGCGTCGTTCTCACCATTCCGTTTGGTGTACTGGTATTCTTTGGCCCCCATGCGTTCACGATCCCGGCGCTCTTTCTGGCTGAGTTTTTCATCTTCCTCAACACCGGCCCACTGAATGCCGCGATTGTGAACTCAGTGAACGGCGCGGTCCGTGCCACGGCCATTTCGGTCAACCTTTTCTGCATTCATGCGTTCGGCGACACCTTCTCGCCGCAGATTATCGGCGCCATCAGCGACCGCTCTACCCTGAGCATCGGCCTGGGCGCGACGCTGGTTTCGCTGGTCATCGCGTGCGGCATTCTCTGGTACGGCTCGCGCTTTGCATCGCCTTTCGAAGATCTGTAAGAGATCAGCTACTTACCGGGCAACGTCTCCTGGTCCTTGGAGTTCATGAAAGCGCGGCGTCCGTCTTGTGAGCGCAGGTTGGGGTCATTGACGGGAGGGCGGCTCTCGTCGGCGCTGAATCCGTGTGCGAGCAAGGGGTTGGGTTTGAACTTTGGCGGACCGCCATAGAACTGCCTTGCGTGGCTGAGAACCATGCCGGCGCGGCCGTGCATGGGCTGGACGATGCCGCGAATCTGTACGTCCATTTCGCGGTATTTCTTGAGTTCGCCGACCGAGTCGCGATCCTCCCAGAGGCTGACGACGGTGAAGTGGCATTTGTCGTCAGGGGTTTGGGGCGAGCACACGTCGAGGAAGCGTGTGCCATCGGGAAGTTGAACCACATCATAGACATGCGCCGAAACGCAGATGTCTTTGTTGAGCATTTGCGAGGCCGCGTCTGCAGTGATGCACGGCCTGGGAGCGCCGGCAAACGCCAATGTCGGGGCGCAGACTACAAACATCGCAAGCGATGCCAGATGGCTCAGCGCCATTAGAATCTCCAAGAGGAGTTGCAGACAGCGTAGCGCGATTTCGAAGTAAAGGAAAGCGTTGCTCCATCGGCCGAACTCGCTGGCCGATGCCTTTTCTCTAGCTGCCGTGCAGAACTTACCTTCGCGGCATGTTGGTCGATTAATATCGTCTGCAGGGCTCGACTCGCGCGCACGTCCGCGGTCTTACTTCTTGCGGCGTCGTTGGCGGCTCACGCGCAGTCGAGGCCCTGCGGCGCGGATGCAGCGAGTCCGATCTCGACCGACCGCCCGCAGATCGCGGAGGCCAGCACTGTGGCCTCGTGCGGCAGCCTGCAATTTGAGAACGGGTTCGCGGAAACGTCCAATGGAGGCCAGTGGGGTCTCGACCTCACTGAAGCGTGGATCCGCATCGGCGTTCCGGCCAAGGGCGAGGTGCGCTTTGCCGCTCCCGAATACTTTAACAACGACGACACAGCCACAGGATTCTCGAGCGGTGCAAGCGATGTGAGCCTGGGCTATAAGCAGCAGCTTGGGCCGGCGCACGGATTTGACGTTTCGGTCATTCCCTCCCTGAGTTTTCCCACGGGCTCGAACAAGATCTCGAGTCACGGATACGATCCGTCGCTCCAAATTCCCTGGTCGCCCATGCTGAGCATGAAATGGATGGTCGCGGGAATGTTCTCGGGCTCATGGCCAACGCAGCCGTCGGGCCACAACACGACCGGCCAGGCAAGCGCGTACTTCGACCGGCAACTGACCGAGCCCTGGGACGCATGGGTGGAATACTCGGGCGCGTTTCCCGAGCGCGGCACGCCGGCGCACATTTTCAACATGGGCACGTGTTTCAAACCGACGCCGCATCAGCAGATCGATTTCCACTGGAGCGTAGGACTCTCATCCGCCGCGCCGGACTACGCGATCGGAGTGGGGTATTCGGTGCGATTCCAGGTGATTCGAGCCAAGTAAGCTCTCCCTATTCAAGCTGTTGCCGATTGAGGGCAAGAAAGGTCCGTATAGAGGCAAACCATGAAGATCGGAATGCGGGGAAACGGGTTGTGGGTTCGCATCCCGGCGGCAATTGCCAGAGTGACCTTGCCCGCGTAAAACGTATCCCTTAGCGAGCTGCTGTAATAATGCCGTAGTAGAGCCGATTGTGCAGCAGGTTCTGGAAGCGGAGATGACGAGCTTTCTGGGCGCGGGGAATTTCGAGCGCAGCGGGGAGCGGCGGGGCTGGCGGAACGGGTTCAAGCCGTGGGTGCTGGAGAAGCGGGTGGGCAAGCTGGAGCTGTTGGTGCCCAAGGATCGGGAAGGCCAGTTCCAGACCGTGCTGTTCGAGCGCTACCGGCGCAGCGAGAACGCGCTGGTGCTGTCGATGCTGCAGATATGCACCGAGGGGGTATTGACGCGCAAGGTCAGCACGATCACCGAGACGTTGTGCGGTCAGGAGGTGAGCCGGAGCCAGGTGTCGGCCTTATCCGAGAAGCTGGACCTGGAGTTGAGCGCGTGGCTCAACCGGGGTCGGGAGAACGCCTATCCGTACCTGGTGATCGACGCGCGCTATGAGCAGGTGCGGCGCGCCGGCCAGGTGGTGAGCCAGGGAGTCCTGGTGGCGGTGGGGATCAGTGAAGGAGGTTACCAGCCAGTTTTTATCCATTTATTTATCAATGCTTTATGTCTTGTTATGACCCCCTTCACTTTAAGGACGTACGTAATCGATGGAGCGTCTTTATTCTCTTTTTCTCTTTGCCCTGTTACGATGAATCCGTCGTAAACCTTGCATGATCTCATGGTTCCATCTTGCCATTCAAGCTGGGACCTTCGCGCACGTCGAGCGTCAATTTCCATAAGGACTTCTCGCGCGCTGCGTTAGCGCTTTGTGTCAATTTTGCGCACCGCCGTTACGGTTTCAAGGCGCCGCGGGTGATTCCCAATTTTGTACAGTAGATTCCCCAAAGGGCTCCCCCAAAATGGGCATTACTTCATTCAAAAAGTTTGCGCATTTGGCACCATTCTTTGGCCTTATCATGTAGACTATCGGCAGCTTGTAGACTCGGCGCTTTTTGAATACGCGCAACTTTTCAGCGCGCCTTGTGTAGAAGAGTGAGATCGGTTTTGAAGGCGCGGCCATTTAATTGCCGTATGCTGAAAACGCAAGGTAATTCTACGGTTCTAATCAAAAACGGCGGTCCCCACGGTTGGTGTCTTGTTTTTGCCTTACAATCCAGAAGTGCGGTTCAACGCTCGCTCGGCGGAGATTTCCCGAGCAGACAGTAGCATGCGGCTGTGAAGGAGATGCAGAATGCGTTTGAAGCTGTTAGTTGTTCCCATTTTAACGGCGAGCTTATTCGCTCCGGTGTTCCCCGCGTTTTCACA
>Ga0182027_10007346_pt1 | contig 16251 bp, 14 predicted proteins | sample 712E1DmetaG_FD_121300 | JGI IMG/M metagenome (GOLD analysis project Ga0182027, IMG submission 121300) | Permafrost microbial communities from Stordalen Mire, Sweden - 712E1D metaG (Illumina Assembly) | ecosystem: Environmental > Terrestrial > Soil > Wetlands > Permafrost | place: Sweden...
ATGGGGCCAGAGCGCCGTCCGGCAACTGATGGCCGTCCGCATCCAGCAAGGTGTTCTTGTTTCCCTTGCGCCGTTGAAAAACCAGCTGCTGCCCGGCCCGATTACAGATCTCTCCCCTGATTCTCAGCTCAGCGTAGTCATGGAGGAAGTTGTCCGCGGACTGGCCATGGATGCCGAAGAGCAGATCCCGGATAGCTCGGAGCAAGGAGCTCTTGCCGGCCTCATTGGGGCCGTAAATGACATGAAGATCGCCGGGCTGGTCCGTGAATCTAAGATCCAAGTTGGTGAAGGGTCCGAAGGCCGGGATGTGTAGTCGCTGAAATCTCATGAACCCTGCCCTCCCTTCGTTCCCAACGCGTCCAGAATGATGGCCCGAACATCATTCAGAACGGCGCTCCGCTGGTCCCTACCCCATTCGGCTTCGACCTCTCTTCGAACCTCTGGTGGCAGCACCCCGAGCATTTCTTCAATCTCAGCCGGCAGCGTTCGCAGTTCGTTCTGAGCCTGATCTAAACTTTCCACGACGATCTTGGTCAGGGCATCCCGCTCGACTAACTGGGCAACGTCATAGACCGGAGTCGTAGCAATCTTGATCCGCTCAATCCACACCGCATCTGCGCCCTGGTCTTGGGCTTGCGCCAGCAATTCCGCACGCCATCGCTGGACATCACGGTGAAGCGAACCGTGCAAGGGCGTGGTGCCGGTAATGACAATCCTGGCAGCAACCAGTCGACCCTCCGCTGCGGTCACGGCGTTTTCCATCGCTTCGCCCACCCGACGCAGCGCTTCGGCATCGATCTCGATGCCAGACAAATCGACCGTCAGCTCCTCCCAACGAACGACGTCCAGGGTCTGCCAATCCACACTTTGCACCGAGAGGGAATCGTTGACTGTGACCAATCTGCAGCCGCGAGGGCCTGTCTCGCGGGCGTGGCGGCCCTGACAGTTGCCCGCGAACACAATCCAGGGATCCTGGCTGACTATTTCGGGCTGGTGAATATGGCCAAGGGCCCAGTAGCTGTAGCCTTTCTCACGAAGATCTGCTTCCGAACACGGTGAGTAGGTGTCGTGCCCCGGCCTTCCGGTGAGACTAGTGTGCAGCAGTCCCACATTGAATTTATCGGGCACAGCCGCGGGATAATCCTTCACCAGGTTTTCGGGCACGGCCCGGTTGGGGAATCCGCGGCCGTGGATGACTACTGGATGCCTTGCCACGTCCATTGATTCCGCCGCTCGGGTGGAAAAGACATGCACATTCGCGGGCAGGCTCAATTTCTTGGAGATGACCGAAGCCGCGTCATGGTTGCCGGCGATGAGGTAAACGGGAATGCCCTTGTCGAACAGCCTGACCATCTGGCCGCGGAAAAAGAGCCCGGTACTGTAGTCCTTCCAGTCTCCATCGTAAATGTCCCCGGCAATCACCAAGAAGGCGACCCCCTCGTCGATTGTCAGCTGAATCAAGTTCTCAAAGGCGCATCGCGTGGCGCCACGAAGCAGCTCGACGGGCGCCCCGTCGTGGGTCTCCAAACCTTGGAGAGGACTGTCCAAGTGCAGATCTGCGGCGTGGATGAAGCGGAACACGGCTATTGGGGGAGAAATGCTTCTTCCGGTTGTTTATAGAATCACCGAGACAGAATTCAATGGCGACGCAGGTTGAGCGAAGCGAGGCAGAAGAATTGCACGCAAGCACCCATATGGCGAAACTTGGGCCTTCACCAGGGCTGCAAAGAGATCCTTCGGCGCTAAGACGAGCGTTTCTGCCAGCCCGAGGAGGGTTTCTCACTGCGGCGGAACAGAAATTAGGGATTATCGGTCACACAACCGGTCAACTGGACGACATCCAGGCCAGGGCTGCGTTGATTGCGCTGTTTCGCTGCAGGCGATCAGGCCGGTCACTTATGGCTCGCTGTGCTCAGGCTACCTCAAACCAGCGGGGTTCTACGAATTGGCAAATTTGACGAGCAGATCGCACACGGCCGCCAACGTCTTCGACGGTCTTTTGGCTGCCCACGCTTTTTCGAGCATGGCGGCAATGAACATAGAATTTTTCTCCAGTCCTCCAGGCTGACCAAGTTCAGACTCGGTTGAACCCTTCCAAGAGGCCCACTCGGTCGCGTCGTAATCGGCCTGCACCGCGTTGCCGAGATTCTCGACCCAAATCACGAACTTGGAATCAAAGACGTGGGCAGCTGGAAACGGTTGCGTCGAGTCGCCGCCTAGCAGTTTCAACAATCGCTCGTTATCTGCCTTGTGGATGAGGCGCTGGCGATTTTCGCTCCCATCGGCGTCGAACATCACAAAAACGGGAAGGTTGAGGAGCTGGGCAATGGCGAGCGGTTGCACCAACTCGCTCTTTCCGTTGACCGGCACTATGTGGCATCCGCCGGCACGCCACCTCTCCCAAAATCCGAGCAGATTGAGCGCCGCCGTGAGGTAAGCGACATCTTCCAAGCCTTCGACAAGCACAATACGAGGCGCGAAAAACATCTCTCGCAGAGCCGGCTGAAGAACTTGGTTTATCTTCGCCCGAACACCCTCTGGCCGTTTGAAACGGTCCTCGCCAAGCGTTTTTGTCAAGTGCGCCGCCAAACGTGCGAAAGTCAATTCGCTTGCCCGCGCCTCGCCGGGTGCTGTGGCCCTGACGAGTCTCACGTCTTCAAATCCTCTCCCCGTGGCAAAATACGGGCTGTGTGTGCAAGCGAACACCTGGGCATTCTGAGTGCTCAGTCGCACCAGAACGTCCGCGAGGTACTGCGCCTGTGGCGGGTGCTGAAATAGCTCAGGCTCCTCAATGCCGAGCAGCAAACGCGGTGCTTCATCAGTATCGCAACCAGAGAGCTCCTGCAACAAGGCGAACATGTATGAGCGTTGAAGGCCATGGCCAAGCCGGCCGAGTTCGCCCAGAAAATTATAGTCCCCTGCATAGATTTTGGCGAATGGTTCTTCGATCTTCACAGCTTTCTGTGGGTCTCTGTCCCACCGCACCTGCAACTGGGCATTCGGGTGCGACCATTCGCATAGGCGCTTGCTCAACGAATCCGACAGTGAATCAAGCGCAGTCTGATTATCTGTAAGGATCTTGTCATATTCACTATTCGTCTGCTGCTGAAGCTCTTTGATTCGCTCACTGAATTTCACCTTTGCGCGGACCGTGCGTTCAACTAATCGCCCGAGCGCAGTATCCTTAGCCTCCGCCTGCTCGCTGCTAGCATCTTTGACCGCGGGAATGAATATCCACTGGACATACTTTCCGAGTTTGTGCGCGCCCTTTGACACGCCATAGAACTCATCGCTGCTTTCGATCAACACGCACTGTCCGGCATGAGCAGTCTCGTAGGTATGCAGAGCATCCGCCATCGCGCCTTTGGTGCCCGGCGCTGGCAGGTCGGCGTGCTTCTTCCTAATCTCGGCATAGATGTTCTTAAGTTCGGCAACAGGTTTCCCGTCGCCGTCAGCTGCAAAAAACGCCGCGAAGTCCTTCATAGCCAGCCGAGAGCCGTGCTGTGCGACAACCGCTGATTGCGAGACTTCGTTCCACGTCGCAATAGCCGTAACGACAAGGCGATCTTGGCGGACATAGCCCTTCAAATCTTCCTTCGCGTCTTCACTTAGGTCACCAAAGGTGACGGTGATTCGAATGGGTTTAGTCGTGTCCTTCTCTCGGAAATCTTCTTTCGACAGCGCCAGGAGGTTCGTTGATCCCGACTTGGCTTCACGAAAGAAAACATTGAGCGCGTTGAGGACCGTGGATTTCCCTGCACCATTCGGGCCGACGAGGCACGTGTAGTCCCCGAAATTCACGGTCTCGTCTTGGAGGCAGCGGAAGTTTTCAATCCTTACTGAAAGCAATTTCATCGGGGATCTGTTGGATAAAGTGTAAGCGCGGACTCGAGCAACGTCAACCACAATGGAACTTCCCAAATATTAATAATCTTCCCTGGTATGGTGCCTTAGGCAGCCCAATTCCTTCATCGCCCGTCTCAATTGTGTACCACGTAGACAAGTCCCCATCGCGCAGAGGTGCGGATGGCAACCGAGTACCGCTGCCTAAGCTACAGTGGGCGACCGCCACGCTGAAGGACCAATCGACTCGCAAGGAAGTTGTCGCGAAGATTGCCATGCACTTGGCCAAGCACTCCCCTTTCCCGGATTTGGACGCTCTGCTGGCCGAGCTGATCAAATATATTGAAACGGGAACTCGAACATCGCGATGCGGCTTTCATCTTGTTTCCCACCGGCGCCGATACCGTTGGAACGGGAACGGCCGTCGCGTTGCCTCACGCGAGCGGTTACCCGGACTGGTCGTTGCCTCATGAGAAATGTTACTGTGGGCGCCTCTCAAACGAGACCCCATGGAATCAAAAATCACCCTGTCGGCGCGTATTGAACTGACCCGGGCGATTCGGGATCGCTACCGAGCCGCCGCTGGGGAGGCTAAGCATCAGATCCTGACCGAGTTTGTCGCGGTTAGCGGCTACCATCCCAAATCCGCGATTCGCATTCTTAACCGACACGATGATGGTCTGCGGCGGCCGCAGACGCGTGATCGTCCGCGGCTCTACGATGAGGCGATTCGGCAGGCGTTGATCGTGCTTTGGGAAGCGTCTGACCGGGTCTGCGGCAAACGGCTGAAGCCTCTATTGCGAATCCTGATTCCCTCGTTGGAGCGACACGGTCATCTCTGCTTGGACGAAGGAATACAGGTGAGGGTGCTCGCCATGAGCGCCGCGACGATCGACCGCTTGCTGCGTGTGCCGAAGGCGGCGATGGGAACGAAAAAACCGCGGCGCGTCGTGCCAGAGATCCGGCGGCGTGTCGCGATTCGAACCTTTGCAGATTGGAACGATCCCCCGCCAGGCAGCATGGAGATGGACTTGGTCGCCCATTGCGGCGACGTCAACCGTGGCAGCTATGTCCACAGTCTCGTGCTGACGGACATCGCCAGTGCCTGGACCGAATGCACGCCGCTTGTCGTGAGGGAGAAGACGCTGCTAATCGAGGCCCTGGAACGAGTGCGCATCAGCCTGCCGTTTCCGTTGCGGGCGCTGGATGTCGACAACGGAGGCGAGTTTTTGAACGAAGCCCTCATCGAGTACTGCATCGGCCACGGAATCGAGCTCACCCGCAGTCGGCCATATCGGAAAAATGACCAAGCGTGGATCGAGCAAAAGAACGGAGCGGTGGTACGCCGGATGATCGGCTACCGTCGATTTGAGGGCATTGCCGTGGCCCAGGGGCTCGCCCGCCTTTACGCGGCATCGCGGTTCTTCGTGAACTTTTTCCAACCGTCCTTCAAGCTGGCCGAAAAGAGTCGAACCGGCGCGCAAGTGACAAAGCGGTACCATGCGCCACAAACCCCCTGTGAGCGATTGCTCGCATATCAGACGATTCCAGAGGCGATGAAGGCGCGACTGCGCGAGGTCGCTGAGGCGTTAGATCCTCTACAATTGCTTGAAGAGATCCGCGCGATGCAGAGCCACATGGTCATCCTTGCCGATGGCGGGCAGCCTTACGAACCCTCCACCAAAGAGGTGAACCTAGCCAACTTCCTCGCCGGCTTGTCGAGCGCCTGGCGCGCCGGTGAGATCAGGCCTACCCACATCAACGAATCGAGCCATCTGCTTTATTTGCGACGCATCCAGATCGTCGTACCGCCGCCAATGGACACCATCGGCAGCGAACCTAAACCTGCGCTCCGGCCAAATCCTCCTTTCCCAGCACCGCGAACACAAGAACCTACCTGTTCGCTGCCGTCCACCGTCCCGGCCGATCAAGCTACTCAGGCGGTGCGGCCTCTAGCTCGCCGCATTAGTCGGCCCTACGCGTTCAAATCCATTTGGCCCGACATTGCCCGACGACTCGAAATCCATCCCACCCTGAACGGGTCCGAGTTGTTCGATCAACTACGGGCGGAATATCCCGGACGCTACGCGCCCGGCCAACGCAATGCTTTGCTGCGCCTTCTCAAGATCTGGCGCATTGCGGCAACTGCGCGAGGAATCGTCGTCAGGCCGTTGAGACATCGGCCCTCTAAACGCCCGCATACTTGGCGAACTCGCCAGGATCCCCTCGAAGCGCACTGGCCGGAAATGTGCCAGCACCTCGAAACCGATCCCGACCAGACCGGGCGCGAGCTCTTTGCTGAACTCCGATCACGCTATCCGGGCCAATACATCCCCGGGCAGATACGAACCCTTCAGCGGCGGCTTCAGATATAGTCGGGCATTCGCCGGCCACATAAACCCAAGATGGTGCGCAAAAAGAACGCCTCGGCCGTATTTCTGTCGTCGAGCAAGAACAGGCACTCAGCGGGAACCTCTATTTTCCCCGATCAACGGGATTCAACAAGAAACGCCCGTTGCTGGCTAACTCCTTCAAATCCGAGATCACCTTATCCGTAGATTCCTGATCCGCTACCGCCGAGAAATCGTAGCAGCGCGCTACAACGCCTCCCTCAGTGAAAACACGAGGCAAGTCTCCACCGGTTTCAATGAAGTGGCGAAGCTGCTCACGATCGTCTTTCAGGCCATCATACTCACTCTTCCATGCTCGGAAGATGAAGAATCCGATCTTCGTGCCTGACCGCTCTGGTGTGGCGAAAGTACTTACGTCCGTTTGACTTGGCTTTGACTCTTGGCTGCAGAAGAATCCTGTGTCGCTGAAAAGCCAGATGGCAAAGCGAACCGGGTCCTTTGCTTCGGGGTCCTGGGTGAACGTAAAGTCATAGAAGACAAGATTCAGCCAGTCCCACGACCAACAATCCAACAAGTCGCGCCGGCTCCCTCTTGGTGTCCCTTCGCTGAAATTTGCACAACCGTCGCTGTAGACGAATCCCAATCGAGTACCGATATACTTCACCGTATCCAGCGCGGCCCTCTGGTAATCGTGGAGAAGCCTGTAGGCTCGCCGAACATCCACGAGGGCTTGGTCGATTTCAGCTTTCGAGGAACTCATGCGATTGGAACCGAGAACTGAGGGTGCTGAACGTCAGGTGGTAGGACTGCATGGTAGACCCGAAACGAGGGTGTTCTTGCACGACGTCTTCGAACCATTGGCCGGTCGGGAATCCGTGGCCGGCGAAAAGATCGATCAGATCTGCGAGGATGCGCCGATGAGCTCCGGTTTGGAAAGATGCGAGCGGTAACTTCGCTAGGGCCTTCTCCATTCTTTGGCATTCCGCCAGTAAGCAGTCCCAGCGACACGCGTGGACTGGGCACACAATAGGCAGCGTCGTCGTCGCCCCATCGTCCGCCCTTTTCACGGAAACAGGACTCCACATGCCCCGCAATTCATCATCTGGCTCGCCATGGTTGTCGACGCCGCCCAAGGCGATGAGCCGAACCGGGCAATTTTCTTCTCCGTACTCGTTTGTGTAAGCCTGAAGCTCACGAAGCCATTGGTTCCGGTCTTGCATCCGCGCATCCCATCGCTTCGCTTCGATGATCAGGTCAAACTCGGCAAAACGCAGGAAAACATCAGGTTCGACATAACGATCATTGCCTGTGCCGGATGGATTCCATTTCGGCCAATAATTGATTGCGGTGGGCTCGCCCGGACACGGCGGCAAAGAATTTGTGAGGCAGGCTTTCCGCAGTATCTGCCAAAAGACATCTGCCGGCAGGTGCAACAGATGCGAGAAGACCGTCGCGGTCAACGAATTCTCGCGCGGGTCGATGAATTTCTCTAACATCGTGTTGGCTGTATTGGAGACGATGGCTATCAGAGCCCTAGCGGAGGAACAGGTCCGTAGTTACGGCAACACTCAGTGTTCATCGCTTAATTGCAATCGCCGCCGACAACTTCCCTTGGATGTTCCCCTCCTTATCGATGTACTTGAACATCGTCCGGGGATCGGCGTGCCGGGAAAACTGGGCCACTTCGTCGATGCGATGGCCGGCCTTTACGCCCGCCTTCAAAGCTTCGGTGATCGCGGTATGCCGGATCCCATGCGGGTGGAAAAGCTTGGCGAGCTCCGGAGGCAAGCCGGCGGCGGTGGCACGCGTTTTGAGCATCGCGGCCAGCGCCGATCCCGTGAGCCGCTTTCCGGTCTTGCTGGCATGCACCGTGTCGAAGTTGATGAACAGCGCCTGGTCCCGGGCGCGGCGCACTCGAATCCACGCCTGGAGCGCCTCCTGCGTCGCCGGCGGGATCTCCAGCGGCTGCCGCGTCCGTTTGCCCTTGGCCTTGACCATGACGGTGCCGTCGACCACGTGGCCGACGTCCAGCCCACAGATTTCGCCGCGGCGTAAGGCCAGATCGTAGAGAAGGTGTAGGATTCCGAGGTCCCGCAGGACCGGCGCTGTTGCCGGCAGGGACCAGAGGTGGCGAAACACCTGCTCGACCGCCTCCTTTCCGGGCCCTCGGGAGTCGCGCACAGGTTCGTGCTTTTCGTTCTTGGCGTCGAGGACCCACGGGATCAGCCCCATGATCCGGGTTTGCTTACCCAACGACCGAAGAGTCGACAGCCGGCGGTTCACAGATGCCGGCGCCAGGTCCCGGCCCAGACCTTTGCCGCTGGTCATCTTAGCACGATACCCCGCCATGAGCTCCTGCGCCTTCTCGTGGCCGTTCCCGAACAGCCGCTCGATCGCAGCCGGGATCGTAGGCGCCTTGATGTGGACGCGGAAATCCTCCAGGTCCTTGGTGTACGCCCCAACCGTCAATGGCTTCTTGCCGAGGAGGAACTGTCGGAGGACTCTATCCCCGCTAAAGATCATCGAAAATAGGGTATCGGCTATACTGCCACTGGCGTTTTACTTATGAAGGCAGCGACTACTCCTGCGAGAAAAGCTCCGCTTGTCTGGGGTCGGTCTTGCGCCGTTTGAGAGGCGCCATTTCAGTGAAGCATCCATGCTTTCTCAACACCCTGTCGCTGATTGTCTTCCCACTGCACACGCGGTCTAGCAGCGCCGACTGTCCCTTTTCCTCGGCCACGAGCAGGCCGATGACGTTCAGGGCATTGAGTAATTCCGTGGTATATTCGGGGAGCCAGTGGGCGGGCTGGATCTCTCCTAGCTTTGATGGTGGGCGACGATCGCCGATCAGTGGACGGCTCCGGTCTTTTTTCCGATAACTGAACCACTGCGTCAGCACTTGCTTGCCGGAAACCTGGTAGGCCCACATCGCGGGGGTGATATGCTCAATCCACCCGCGCCCAACATAAAGCCGTTGCTTTGAGGCGTCGTAGGTAAGGGAGTCGGGCATCTCATCGGGCTCGCTGGGGATTGCCCCATCGGCGGGGATATTGGGCCGCTTCCCCGCAGGAAGCCGAGGTTCGCCGTTCGGGCGTCCGCCGGCGGGGTCAGCGAATCGCTCGCCATAGGTATGCAGCCATACAATCCGGCGGCCAATAGCTACTGCCTCCGCATAAAGATCGGCATCCGCCGTTATTGGGATTCGGAGGCCGGGCGTGGACAAGTCGTCCTGGAAACGGGCCGTGAACGCTGGATGCGCGGCGATGGCCGCGATGTAGGCGAAGAGATCCTCCGCCACGACCTTCCGTGCGTAGTGCTTTCCTAGGTATTCAAGCAGCGCTGAGTGGAGATTCGCTTCCGTAGCCTTTTCGTCGTTCCAGAGCGGGAAGGCACGTCCGCCGCGTCCGTTGTAATGGTGTAGGTCGGGGACCGCTCCGGCGAATGTTACAGCTGGGCCATTGGACGGTGACCTGTCGTGTGGCGCTGTTAGGTAAACCTGCGCACATGAGCGGATATCCCACAGATGGGGATTTGCACGGTTAATGAGCCGGTTGTCCGGGATGATCCACTGCCGGTCAAAAGAACGGAATCCGTAGTGCTCCGGTTTGATTGCCGGTGGTTGGCCATCTTTATCCAACACCTCGTTGGCGATACTTTTGGACGCAGGTGAAAAGCCCCGCAAAGGGGCACTGACAACCTTCCCTACGTGCCTGTCGCCTCCCTCATGCGGGTGAAACAATTCCTCTTTCTTATCCGCCGAGGCTTTCACGAGCGCCGTCCACCGCTGTTCAAGCGTCCATTCATCCGGGGCGATGATCCAAGTCCTCCCAGGCATGGTTCCCGAACCATTCCAGGCAAAGAGGTCGTCGAGCTTCGGATAGGTGGCCCAGGCGCCGGTTGACTCAGGAAGAAACGGTGCCCGCCAGTCAGTCGGGCATTCCGTCCACGACTTTCCGTCAAGAGTGAGTTCATTGAGCGCGGCGAATTTGCCGTCCCGCCGACCACTGGGGAGCGATTGAAAGCGAACCGTCGCCGGAGTGTCGGGCGTTTTTTGGCTGGATCGTGAGGCGAGCACAATGCAGACGGGCTGCTGCACACCTTGGAAAATGCGGGTGTTGACCTCCGGTTGATGCCCTTCCGGCGAGCAATCGATCACCCACACCTCGTCGCAAGTACGGCGGAGATAGTCGCGCATCCGCTGAAATCCTGGGCCGCCGAGGAACCCGGCAACAGTGATGAAGCAGACCATGCCGTTTTTCTTTCCCTTGGCTTGCTCCGTTTCGATAGGGTCGAAGACCTTCCACGTCGCCCAGCGCCAGAAATAGATGTATAGGTTGCGGAGGTGCTTGGTGTGCGCGCCGACTTTCCATTCTGCCGGCGGTTGCCAGTCGTCGAGCGGGACGTAGCCCTTCGCTTTGCCGCCGTCGCCGTTCTCGATCCACCCGCCCTTCCCCTTTGCCTTTTCCTTGTAGGGAGGATTGCCGATGACGACGGTGATTCGTTCCTCGCGCTTGATTTTGTTGGCGGCTTTGCGGGAGTCGGCGATGGGAGCCCATACTTGGGGAATCCAATCGGTGTCCTCCTTCGGGTTGGAGAGGGTGTCGGTGACATACATTCGCGGCGCGGTCGCTGGAGTCCGTCCAGTGAGATGAGCCAACTCGGCGAGAATCCGGAGCTGCGCAACCGCGAACGGCCCGAGTTGCATTTCAAACGCGATCAGTCGGGAAACGGCGGCCTCAAGGACCGACGGCACCGCGCCAGGTCCTTCGTCGTCGGAAACGGTTTTCTCAATCTGGCGCAGAACGCCGAGCAGGAAGGTGCCTGTTCCCGTAGCTGGGTCGGCCAGCGTGACGGCAGGAGAGGCCAGCCCTCTGCGCTGTTCGAAGCGCGGACTCTTCAGGACATCATCCACTAACCGCACCATTGCGCTGACGACTTCAGGCGGAGTGTAGTAAGAGCCGGTCAGTTTGCGGAGATCGTTGTCATAAACCTCCAGGAAATCCTCGTAGAAATATAACCATGCATCGGCTTTCCCCTTTGCGATTTTGGCCCAATGCACGCCTTCCAGCACGCGGAGCAGCGTGCCGAGTGACGTTTTGAGTGTCGCCTGGTTCTCCGCGTTATCCGTGAGTAGGCTGAGTGCGGTGCCGATCAGGGAATTTGATTTGGAGAGTTCCGCCGCGACTGATTGCAGTCCGTCGGCCAAGGAGATGTTCTTCGCTCTGGCCATAAGCAGGCCGAAGGTGACCGCTTGGGCGTAGCCGTCCGCGAATCTCTCATCGGTGGCATCAGGGAAGAGGAGCTTGCGCCAATCCTTTGCCAATCCCGTGAGGGATTCACTTCCAAGGGAAAGCTGTTCAGTCACTTCATCCCGCAGCAGCCGGCACAAACGGGCGCTGACGTGTGCTAGCTCCTGGGCGCTCTTGGGCGGAATTGGTTGCCACTCAAAAAAGGCGACAAAGAGGGGCAACAGGATGGACGGAGCCGCGAGCGCTTTGCCGGATGATTCTACATCGCCATCAAGCGCGACAATCGAATAAACCAACTCGCCGTCCCTCCAAAGACTGAAGGAGTTGCCATCTGTGTAGATGAGGTTGGGCAGCGCCTTAAGCCGCTCCCATTGTTCGCGGTCATGCTTGTCGGTGAATCTGCGCGGATCAGCGCCTTTCCCTGGAGCCTTGATCTCGACGAAGCCGATTAGCGCCCCCCGCACAGTAATTGCATAGTCGGGGCGTGTTTTCAGGCTGGCAAGCGATGCTTCGCCAACCGCCGTGAAGCCCCCGGCAGGAACCTTGCACAGACTGGCAAGGCTCTCCAGCAGGTGCTCCAATGGGGCGCGAAGTTGATCCTCGGGCTGTCCCGTTACGGACGCGCTAGACAGCTTCTTCTTTGCTGCATCGCCGTACGCGGAAATGATCGACGTCAGGGTCAACTTAGATGATGGATGGGGCATGTGGCTGGAAGACATCTACGCAACGAAGGAAATGCTAGAGATTTATTAGAAACTGCGGACGTCAGCTCCAATAATGGCCAGAAAATGGGGGAGATCAAGCGAAAATGGGCATTATCGCAAACGGCGCTTCGGCCTCAGGCCAATCCCGCGAGGCGGCTGTCTGAGGACTGAATAGCCACCATTCCGGCGGGAACGAACTCACAAGCCCAGCTTCGAGCCCCTCGTGACAAGCTTGGGCTCGAAAACGGCTCTCCTTGTTCGGGTGGTTTGTCGCGGAGGGGCTATCATCATTGGGCTTGTCTCGAAACCAATGGTCCGATGAATCGGGCTGCTTTTGTACCGTGAATTATCTTCTATCGCAACCATGGACATCCACAACCGAGTCGCTTTCATCTGTGCCGTCACGCCCGTATTCAACCGTTCGGGATGGTGGTGTGTGCGCTGGACCAACCGAGTTCCCGGAAATGTCGGACGGCCGGAATTCATCGGCCGCGACGAAAGCCACTACTACAAGGCCACAAGCGCAGACCAGGCCAAGGCGAAGGCCAAAGCCGCGTGGGAAAAGTCCCACCGCCAGGTTGGATCGTCGGCGAATCGCGGAGCGGCGCTGCCGCCATCGCCGTGATGGGGTGTCGGGGTCTAATTGTCGCAATGACTCGCCGATCATCATTCAGGATGAGTCCAACCGCTTAGAGGGGTTCGGGTTTCCTTATTCCCCAACCACGATGCTCTGGTACACAATTGCAGAGCCGCAGCCTTCGGAAACAAAACTTGTGAGGGCCATCACAGCCTTCGCCTCGCGCTGGGTTGTCACGCAACAACCGATGTCTCGCGGGCAATATGAACAGTTCGTGGCGTGTCGGCTAGCTGTAGGGATTCTGCCGGGTTACCCGGCGAAAGCGTATAGGACCATTACCAAGCACCTCCGATAATGGGGCGTTAGGGGCGGTCTTGGACTCCACAAGTCCCATGCGTCTACGCATGGGTTTACTTGCTATGTATTAATCAGGGGTGATCTGTGGCTGCAGGGCGTACCTAGTAATGTTCTGTTGAATGTGCGTCCGTAGCACAATGCGTGCAGCGGCAAGCTGCGGCTCAGAATAGTCTTTGTAGAAGAACTCTCGCACAGTAGCTGCATCAACTTCCTCTTCCAGCGAAGGGTCATCAGGATAGTCCCCTTGAATGTCCTTCAGGGATCTTCGGCCCTTGATATCGATACGCTGGCCATCAACCGACACGTAGACATGGACGAATCTTTTGCCCTCTTTGTCGGTCAATCGGAGGATTCTCGCACAAGGGAACATTTCCAGCAGAATTTCCGTCACAATAAAACCGAATCCGCCTGACGCCAGGTGCAGGGCATCCGACCGGGAGATTTGCTCCGCGGTGTAACCTGCAGACAGCATCATGCAGGCTTTCTTGAAAAGACAGGCACCGCACTTTCCAACGCCGCAGAAACGCAGCCCTCCACAATTGGCCGGATGTAGGCGATCTTGGCGGGATCATTGTCCCTTCGGCCAAACATCCATTCGGAGGTGCAGCAGGCGGCGGAATAGATGTACGCCTGATTTTCCCCCGCAGGGGTCATGGGGAATTTCCGCCTCCACGTTGCACAGTGGATTACCAGCATCTGGGCTCTTTCTTGAAACGCGAAGGCGAAAAGATCCGACATCGGCCACAGTTCGGTCGAAAGCAGGTTTGCGGGGAATGGCCGACCGCGGGAGTCTTTTTGCATGGCCTTCATAGCCGCCCGCTCCACTTGGGCTGGAAACGAATCGGCGATAGTCGCTTTTCCCCGAAACATGCCGGGATACTTTTCCAAACCTTCAAACAGATCCTGCGTGAAAGAGTCCGACATTCTGTCGGGATAGGCCGACCCCCCTGTCAGATGCACATACGCCGATGACAGCGTGTATGCCGCAAGGACAAGGCGAATGTCTGATACTGCCGACAAGTCCCTTTTTTGAAATAGTGTGCTCAGTATTCCGTGCGTTAATGCCAAATGAAGTTTCTCCCCAATTGCAGCGAAATCGCCCGCCGTGACTTTGCTCTCTGAAACGATGCCGCTGACCTGCAAATATCCACTCGTTTTGAAGAAGCGGAGCAACACCGTGTCGATTTCTCGTAGGGTCGCTGCATCCTTGAGCTTGTCGTATTCTAGGAGCAAACCCCCCATGGATTTCCGGGAGGCAAAAATGGCTTCGAACAGCTGAAGGTGCTTCAGTTTAGCACTGACCACGTCGCCATCTCGGAAATGCCTCTCTGGAGTAAACCACTCAGCGTTGAGCACGCAAAACTGTGCCTCGGCTGCGTAATAGTAGAGACTCAGAATCTGGGATTGCCGGTTGTTTCCAGGCACTTCGTAGACCTCCCGCAGGATGCCCAGTGGCCCGCCTTGATCCGAACGCAGCAATTGGAGGACCTCTGGCTCTGCTGGTTCAAACTTCATTGTTGGCTGCATGGTATGTCCTTGGGGATGTTATACTGCTCATCAGTTACGCCCTCCGCCAGAATCCACCGTTCCGTTTCGTTTAATGACCCGAGCGGCGGTGTTGAATCCAGGCGACGATTTCTTCCTTCGTGCGGACTTCGCCCAGGACGGTAAGGGACTCCCTTAACGCGTCGCCGAATGTGGTCGCCATGGCCGACATATTGGGGTCCGCCGGGCACCGTTGCGAGGCGGAAGTCGACCCTTGCTACGCCGATCTCAGCCGATTAAGAGGATTCTCATGCCAAAAAAGTCCCACATCGACAGTCACACGGCAAAGGACATCGGCGACCATTTGTCGGCCATTGAGAAAAGCCTCGTGGAGCTTAGGTTCAGGCTGAAACATTACTTCAAAAAGGACGAAGATCTCCGGGCACGGTTCCGTCCGATTGAGAAGCAGGTGCTCCGCTATTCAGAGGAATGTCGGGGAAAAATCGATCGCATCGTCAAGGAGGCGGCTGCCAAGACGAAGAAGACCAAGAAATAGTGATCGAAAGAACCGGCCAAAACCCCTGCTTCGGGGCAATCCAAAGGATAAGGCGGCTCAGATGATCTTGCGTAAACGTCGCTCCGGGGACCCCCTATCCAAGGAGCGGTTTACGCTGTAATATCTCGGCATGGGAGCATTGGCGACCGAGGTCATTGACACCGGAGAGAAGCGTGACGGCCGCGGACGGCGGATCGCGTCCATAGAGCAGCGCCGGGAGTTGGTTGCAGGCTACGAGCGCAGCGGACTGACCCAAAAGGCGTTCGCTGGCCGGGAAGGCGTCAGCTACCACACATTCACGTACTGGGTGCAGCAGGCGCGGCGGCTCCGGCAATCAGAGCGTCCCTGCTTGCCAGCCGTTCGTTTCGCCGAAGTCCGGTTACCGAAGCCGGTGACCTCCCGGCTACTGGAAGTCCAGTTGCCCGACGGCACGCTCGTGCGAGGAACCACCGCGACCGAGTTGGCCCAACTGGTCCGTGCGTTGAGGACGTAACCGATGCTAGCTCTCCCGGCGGCAATCAAGATCTACGTGGCAGTCGAGCCGGTCGATATGCGGAAACAGTTCAACGGACTTTGGGCTGCGGTTCAGGAACGCCTGCACGAGGATCCAAAAAGTGGCGCCGTGTTTGCCTTCATCAACAAAGAGCGCACGAGGCTCAAGATGGTCTACTGGGATGGAACCGGTGTCTGGTTACTGGCAAAGCGGCTGGAACAGGGCCGGTTCAGTTGGCCGGTCGGTAGTGACGGCGTGAAGCTCGCACTATCGCCCGAAGCCCTGGCGATGCTCGTGAGCGGAATTGAACTAAAGGACGGGTGTCGCAAGGCATGGTATGAACGGTGAAAAAATCTTTTCCATTTTGTGGAACTCTCGAAGCCAACCGCTTTCTGAGCGCGCGCGATGGACGCAACCGAAGGCAATCTCGACGAAGTGCAACTTCTCAAAGAGGAGATCGCCGTGCTCCGCGCGCAGATCTCTTGGCTGAAAAAGCAGCTCTTCGGCGGCGGCCGCAGCGAGAAATTGGACCGCGCGCAACTGCTTCTGCAACTCGGGGCGTTGGAGGCCCACGTCGCGGTGCCGTCCAAACAAACGATTTCTTACGAACGGACCCCTGGGGCTCGTGAAGCACGG
>Ga0182027_10007347_pt1 | contig 16250 bp, 10 predicted proteins | sample 712E1DmetaG_FD_121300 | JGI IMG/M metagenome (GOLD analysis project Ga0182027, IMG submission 121300) | Permafrost microbial communities from Stordalen Mire, Sweden - 712E1D metaG (Illumina Assembly) | ecosystem: Environmental > Terrestrial > Soil > Wetlands > Permafrost | place: Sweden...
AGGGCTCAATTGCACATAGATTTGGCTCTATCACAGCCCCCGCCCACGCCCCAGTGAGCTTAACCGGAGAGTTTCGTGAATTTCGCCGCCCCAGCAGTTCCTAAACTGGATGCCTAGGTCTATATGCAGGGGTTTTCGTCCGAATACGTGAACAGGTCTCTAGTCGCTCTGCGTGGCTTCTGTCCGCCCCTGGCCCAACGCGCCATTGGGGTTCTTCTCCCACGCCTCGACCGTCTCTAGGAGCCACAACGTCATCCTCCCTAAGTAGACGTCCGGCTCGAGCGGTTTCCGGCCAGAGCTACTGTGGCTGAGTTGCCAGTCGGTGAGGCCCGTCCGCTCCATAACCTCCTCGCGGGTCAGGTAGAGGGGGCGCAGCGCATTTTCTCCCACTCATTCACCAGCAATGAACGTGCCGCTCTTGTACCGCTCGATGTCCTCCTTAAGCCAAAGCCGACCGTGTGCCATCTGGATGACAGCTTTTGGAAAATCTCTTCGGTCGACACGTTTTTTCACCTCATTCGTCGAAAGCCCGAGGGCATCCGCGATATCACACAGTGCGTAGAACTCATTCGGCCCTCGACAGTACGACATGTTCCGCGCGTCCCTACGCGATTTACGACTTCCGATCTCCTCGGGATCTAGGTCGCCTCGCGCAGCCGCAACGGTGTCTTTCCACGACCAGCCGAGACCTTCCATGACGTGAGTAGCACTTACGACGGGCAGACGCCCTTTGGGCAAGGCTTCGTTGTACGACTCGCGCCAATCGTCGTAGGCGACCGCAGTCGTAGCCTTTGGGTTCGTCTCCAAGAAGAGCTTCACGCCGGAAAACCGTCCCTCACGCTTATTAACGGCGGTGCGCTTTCGCCTTCTTCGCTCCTCTGGCGAGAGACTCACCGACTTCCCGAGAAAGGTGTCGCGTCCCCTCCGCCAGCTTCCGAAGATGCGAACCACCTTCGACCTATCCCACGAAAGCCCGACCGTCTTGCACGTAGAGTCAAACTGCTTAGGCGTCGGCGCCTTCCCGCTCTCGAGGGCGAGATGTTCAGAAACCTGCCGAAACGCGTCTAGCGCCTCGAGTCGGATGTTTGCGCGCCCGCTTGCCTTGGTCGCCTTCAGAGACTCCGGCCCCGCACCTAGGCGATCTCGGATCTCGCGGTATGCCTCGAGCTGCTCTTTTGAGTCGAGCAGCTCGAAGTAGGCCAGGACAATCTCGAGATCGTTGGAGCGGGGGTTCGAGGGTGACGGCACCTCTGGGTTATCGGTCTCGCGCGCGCGTGTGTGAAACAAAGATCACTTCGCGTCTGTCGCCACCTGAACGACGACCGTCGCAGATATCGCTTGGCCCTGGCCCTCCGGCCCGAATCCATCGTTGGTCTTGCCTTTGACGTTGACAGACCCGGTCGGCACGCCGAGGCCGTCTGCGATGTTGCGTTTCATTTCTTCGGCGACCGGGCCGATACGAACATCAGAGCAGAAGATAGTGCAATCGAGGTTCGAGACTGTCGCGTGATGCCTCTCCATGACCGGCCTAAAGCGCGAAAGGAACTCAATGCTCCGCGCATTCTGATCGTTCGGATCATCCTCGGGGAAGTAGTCTCCGAGGCTGCCCGCGCCGAGAGCCCCGGCCAGCGCATCGACGATCGCGTGAGCAACGACGTCGCCGTCGGAGTGGGTGTTGAATCCGCGTGGGTAGGTAGGGAACTCGACGCCGCCTAAGACGGTCTTGTATCCGTCGTGCAGGCGATGTATGTCGTAACCCCATCCGATCTTGAGCATAAGTGGCACCCTTCTTATTCTCGCACGAAGAGTAGGTCTTCTCGCGGGTCGCGTATATCGTATTCCCACCGGATCCGAGAATGAGCGGCATTCCCTTAATAGTCCGCAAAGAGTCCAGGCTCCTCGCTCAGCGATGGCTTGAGCCCAACGGTAGGCGCGTTCAGGTCGTAACCGCGCCGTCCGGAGCCGGCAAATCGACGGTTCTGACACAAGCAGCGGATCTCCTCGACAACCGTGGCCTCGTTGCGACTGGGCGGGCCGAACGCGCGTCGCAAGCTACCGACCCTCTCCTTCCCTTTCGGGACATCGTCATCGGGCTTGTTGGGGCTGACCGGTTGTCGCGCAGCGGGAAGCGAGCGGGAAGGCGGCTCGGAGAGGGCGTTGCGGAGTTGATGCCAGATATCATCGGACTGGTTCTCCCTCCGCTTGGATTCGCCATCAAGGCTGGGATGGTGGCAGGACGAAAACTCCGCGGAGATCACTCCGGGATCAAAGCTCGCGCCGACTTCATGGCCGGGCTTGAAGAATTCATCGATTCGCTACCAGAGGAGCGTCCCTTGGTCATCGCCATCGACGACTTCCACTGGGCCGATGAGCCGACGAGTGATCTCGCGCTATACCTGGCCCGTCGAGTAGTGCGCGAGCGCTTCTCACTGGCAATACTCACGCGACCACACGAACAGCAGGCCCCGAATGCCTCCGCGGCTATCGGAGAACTCGCGCGTCTCAACGGAGTTGAGACATTCCAGCTCGATCCGTTCACCGTCGACGACGTTGAACGCCTACTCAAGCAGCTAGCTCCCGACTCTGATGTCGATGTCCGGAGTGCCCAGCTGCTCGCCGACCGATGCCACGGCAACCCCTACTTTCTCACTAGTTGGATCACATACTTGATGGAGATCGGGTCGATTGACGTTAAGAGTCAGATCATCCAGGTCGATGAGCGCGCTCTCGAAGACCTCCCACCGGGTCTTGGCCCGCTCCTCGACGCGATGCTCAGCGGACTAGACGAACCCGCTCGCACACTCATTGATGCTGCGGCGGTGCTCGGAGAGGTATTTGACCCGGCATCGGCCGCTGCGATTGCCGGGTTTGAAGAGTTGGAAGGACTCCGTCTCCTGACCTCGTTGGAGCGTCAAGCGGACTGGCTCGAGCCGGCAGGGTCGGAGCTTCTCCGCTTCGATCACACACTTCTTCGTGAGCACGTCTACGCGAAGATTCCTTCTCAGCTGCGCCGTGCCTACCACTCGGCGGCAGCGGACATGCTGTTTGATGCCGACGCAAGCACCGGGGTCGTCGGAGATCACCTCGTCGCTGCGGGTCGCGTGGACGAAGCTATCCCATTCGTCCTAGAGGCCGCTGATGAGGATCTCCGACTCGGTTCATTCCGCCCTGCTGCGATACGACTTCGCGCGCTCGAGACGCCAAACGGACTCGAAGACCGAGAGCGCTTTTTCCTAGCGCAACTCCGCGCCGAGGTCGGATCCGGCGATGTCCCATCGGCGCTCGCCTCCGTAGAGCGCTGGAAGCGGATCGCCGGCTCGCTACCTGAGGAGGCAATTCTCCAAGAGGCGGAAGCGCAGCACTTGGCGGGCGATTACAAGAAAGCTCGCGAGCTGGTCGAGCCCTTGCTAGCAGCAGGACATCCGCTCGCAACGATTCGAGGGTTGCACTACCTACGGTTCACGGATCCTACCGCCGCCGAAGCTGAAGCCGCCTCCATCGACAGCGCTCAATGGCCGGAAGCAGAACGACGGCAGCTCGAGTATGTCATCGCAGCCAACGTGCTCCTCCAGCGCGACCGAGTTAAGGAAGGACGCGCACGCCTGCAGGCGTTGCTCCAAGCGAATCTGAACGCAGGACACGTCGAACAAGCCGCAGCTACCGAACGCCGACTGGCCGATATCGCACTCTTCACAGGTGAGATCGACGAAGCTCAGCGTTTACTCCACAACGCAAGGCAGCGGGCCGAGCTTTGCGGTAGTCGACAACGTATTTATTTGCTGGTAACTGCCGCAGAAGTTGCCCGCCAGACGAATGCTCTCGACCGCGCTTCGGCTCTTCTCGGGGCAGCACATGAGCAGGTCGAAACACTCGGTATTCCCGTGTGGCACGCTCACGTTGAGCTTGCACTAGGCCAGGTACTGAGAGGCCGAGGCGACAACCCACGAGTACCTGTAGAGGCAGCACGATCGATCTATGCTCGCCAAGGGGTTGTTTGGGGCGTCTGGCATTGCGACGCGACCTTGTCACTGGATAAAGTTGATTTCCAGACTCGGGACAACCTCGCCGCAGCTGCCAAGCGCATGGGATTACTAACCGAGGCGCGATGGATTAAGGAAGCTCGGTCGCTCTCCGATCATCCCCTGCTATTCATTTGAGTCGTTCGGAGTTGGCGGGAGTCCTTCTCGAAACTCGGCCACCTCCGACTGTGCGGTAGGTATATGTAGAGCCTTGGAACTCAGTAGCCGAGACATAGACTTCAACTTCTGGGCGGTTCGAGCCCTCGAGGTGGCGACCGAACTACCCGGGCTACTGCCACACCTCGCTGTGGTCTCCGCTCGAGCAGCGGGCTTCGCCAAAGATGCGGGTCTCGGAGAGGAAGAGACAGCCGTCGTCCGAATCGCCGGCCTGATTCATGATCTTGGGAAGACCCCAAGTTTCGTCAATACTGGCTTCCATCCCCTCGACGGGGCGGCGTTGGCTGCGCGAGAAGGCGCGCCGCGAGTCGCGGCGCTCGTCGCTCACCACACCGGCGCTCGCTACGAGGCCGCGATACTCGATATCGCGATTCCCTACGAATGGCAACCGTCGATATCGCACGAAGCCCTTATGTTCGCTGATCTGACAACGAGTGTAAACGGCACCGTTGTCGGTCTAGATGCTCGTCGAGCGGATATCGAATCTCGCTACACGGCGGACAGCCCAGCTGTCAGTTCTTTGCACAGGCTCTGGCCTGAAGCCCTCGCCGCGGCGGACTTCTTCAACCCTCTCTCGAGCTAAGCAGAACTCTCCCCACTTGGCAACTTCTACTTTCGTTTTGCGTTGACGCTCGCAAATAAGTAAACATGCATCCACTGCCAGAGTTACGATCTCGTATCACGTGTGCCCCATGATGAAGTACTTCGTACTACATTCGTCTTAACCAGTAGCCTATTCAAAGGAGATTTCAAATGGCACGTAAATCAGTATTCGTTAGCGACCTCTCGAGCGAGGAGATCCCTGAGGGCAAGGGAGCAACCGTCACGATCAAGTTCGCGGACGCCCGCAAGGGAACGATCGTCCTTGACGTTACTGACACCGAGGGCGATAAGCTCGGCGAGAAGGGACGCAAGCAGGCTCGGCGTGGACGTAGGCCTCGAGCCGAGAGCTAGGCCGCTACGGCCTCAATAGTGTGAGCACCGTGTCTTCCTCTGTTAAGAGCATTCTTGGTAGCCCACGACGCCGAAGTTCCCGTTGTCTCGCGAAATGCGCGAGGTGCCCGACCTGCCAAGAACTCAATTGCTCTACCGGTACCGTGCTAGCAGTAATCGGGCAGACATCGTCAAGCCCGTCGATTGCGGTAGACGACCGAGAGCGTTCACGCCCACTTGGGCCTCGCCTGCTGACGCCATACTTCTCGGATGATGACTACGGATAGTAGTTATCACTTACTACAATTATTCGATCAGCACTCGCTACGTTAATCTCCTGGGTTTTTGAAGGGTTTAGTCGGATGCCGTAATTCTGTTCATGATCTCTAGACAACGTAGCGACCCTATAACCAATCGCCGTTTCATCCCGACGTCTCGCCGCTTCTACAAGCGTAGCGAAATTCGTTCTCACCCCTTCTCTTACGTACTCCGTCATTGGCCGAATGTATATCTCCGCTCCGTCCGCTTGTAAGAGCTCGTTCAGAACTACAGTGCGAGTTCTGCTCTCGGATATCTGAGCCGCCATAAGGCTAACTACTCGTTCACTTACTATGATGTCGTCGACACTAGCAACCTGGGCTAACCTTCTATTTCGATCATCTAACATTTCGCTTGCGATTCGTATGTCTTTTTTTTCTCGCGTTACTATCTCTCTTAGATGTAAGAGCGTAATAATGGTCTTTGCATCTGCCGCACCAGGTTCTAGGTCTTCTGAATAGCAAAGAACGATTACTTGGTCGTACCGAGCTATATCCAACGACTCGAGACTTCTTCGTTTTGACGTACTTGCCTGATGTATATCGATAGCGACGTTTTTCGTACCCGCGCAGTCGTCGCGAACACTCGCCTCTACGTTCTCGTACTCCGATACGATCGAAAGACTCGAGCCAGACTGAACGCACTGGTCTATTTCGTTTATCATCGCCGTCGCTCTCCTATTCCATCCCAAGAGAAGGATCTTCTGCGGAGGTTCCGCGACAGCAGGAACTAGGGCGATAACCTCTTCGTATATATCCCCAACGAACGGTTTCGCATTTTTCAAGACAGAAGCGTTTTCCGCGATGACGATAACGCTGTCGCCTTCTTCGATAATCGATTTACTTCTAGGGTTTACTAGCGCCTTTCCTCCTCGATACAGGCCAATCGCTGCGAAGTCTTCATACGCAAAGAGCGCGTTACTAAACGGGCCGCCGACGAGATCATCAGCGTCTTTGAAGTAGATTTCATCGCCGTCGAAACTAATCAGCTCTGTATAGACGAGCGACGTACCCGATTGCCGGGCCGCTTGGACAATGACCCGGGCAATCATATCGCGTTCATCAATAAACACGGCCTCGTTCTTCCCGACTAGAACCGCCGCCTCTAGATTGTCGGAGTCACGAAGGACACCAACTATGTGATAAGAGCCGCGTTTACGTTCAGGACTCTGGACGATGGCGAGAATTGTTTTAAGTACTTCGGAGTCGGGATCATCGCCACTTTCGCCAAGAACAATAATTGAGCGTGCTCCTTGAGGGTTTGATATCGCTAGCTCGTCAGGATCGGTTGGATCGCCCGTCCTAACTACGAGCCGAGCGCGTCGGATTTCATCGACTTTAGAGCGGATCTCATCTTCCATCTCGTTTTTGTCCCTATTAGCGAACACGACGATCGGAGGCCTTTTCTCAGTTGACCTCGCTATAAGGATCTCGGTAATTATCGTGATAACATTTGGCGACCATCCTAAGATCAATGTGTGATCCCGCTCGAGTACGACCGAGTGGCCTTTGCGGAGCTCGGTTAACCTCTCTTGAAGCCCGGTCGATATGATGCCGATAAATGAGCCGAATACAAACAAGCCGGCAACAGTCACCGTAAGCATTATTATGAGAAAGGCCCACCCTACTACCTCGCCGCCGAGAGCATCGTGGGTGAGAGCGCCAGGATCGATTATGTGCAGCAAGTCATTATAAAACTGCCGCGACACACCTGGTCTTCGTCCATCGGCCCCCGCAGGCGCTAATCGGCCGAGTAAAACTACCGTCGTAAAAAGCCCGACAAATAGAAGACTAGCTGCGACGAGCCAAATCGTGAGCGGTAATGTTCCTCGCGACAAGGTTCTGTCGAAAGCGTAACGGAACCTTTGGTATCGAGTGAATCCAGACGCACCGCCAGTAGTGTTTTTACTCGATGCTTCGTTCCTACTAGATCGTAAGGTCAACTCATCGCTCCGCGATTATTACACCCGTTGCCAGAGTACAAATACCCGCCCGCCTCCATCGATCGAAGAGGTATTTCTGGATTTGCCAGCTCTTCCCGTAAGTCGGGCGAGACCCACGTGCTTAAGCGTGAGCAGCGGTTTGCCTCAAGGATAAGCTAAGAAGAAGCAGTCGCATCCGCCGATCGCCGTTTGCGCTTTGGTTTACGCTCTGGCGTGATACGCGCGGTGCCAGCTCGTAATGGGACGAGTCTGAGGACACCGGCGATCAACATCATCTCGGTACGCGTAACCTGTAAACCCGAGCCGTCTCGTGAATAGCTCGCAGGTGCAAACCGCACCATCTTCGCACTCTCTGGACTCTCGTTGAGGAGAAGCAAATCGTCCGGCGCGCAGAACTGAACGATGTCGCTATCGGGAGTAACGGCGAGAAGATCATCGAGGCCGTCGATCTCACGCCAGAGATCCGCTAAAAGGTCTGCGCGTTTTCTGGCTCCGCGCACACTGCGGTTGCCGTTTGTCGCAAATCCGACTGTCGCCTCTCGGAAGAGTCCGTGAAGCTGCAATTCGTTACGATACTCGAGACTGCGTTCTTGAAAAGCCTCGTACACGGTTTTCGGCGACTGGTCGTTGGGAGCGGAGTTTATGCTAACCCAGTGTTCCGCGATCGAGGACTCGATGAGATCGATGTAGTCGTGCATGACGATTTCCTCAATCTCATTTGCGTGACTCAATAGCCCACCGCCAACGTGCTCATCCAGATCAGCTCTTACGGCTGGGTTGCAGCGCCTCCGTACCAACTCCGCGCTGCGCGTTTGCACATCCGAGCTGGGAGCTATTTCTCCCAACAACCCAGCGCGGATCTGCTCCAACGCGTCTGCAATCCGAGTTGCGGTTCGCGCAAACTGGACTCGCGGGTTGGCCAAAATCCAATCGTTCATCGTTACACCAACCGTTGTGTCGAGCATTTGATCGAGCGCTGGAAGCACCTCTTCAAGCCTCGCTCCTTCAACCCAACGAACCGTTGAGTCGTGCCAGACTTCGCGCGCCCATAAAGCGTAGAGAAGTGGCACTGCGATCGACGCACCGATAGTGAGCGCGTTTGATTCTGCCGTCGCCCGGACAATTCCGCCCACGATCATTCCCGCAGCTGCAGTCCCACCAACCACATAGAGCTTGTCTCGTTCGAGCGCGAAGAAACCCTTAAGGTTGCGCAGAGTCGTCGTTCCAGAAAGAAGCAACATCGCAAGCGCCAGCAGAACAACTCCAGCAATCGGAAGTGGGATGAACGCTGGCGGGATACAGAGAGTCACAGCGAAGAGCGCGAACAGTGTTGTGAGCGGATGAGCGCCTCCGAGCCTGATACGAAGCGATGGGAAAGACTTCAGATGGTCGATTAAGGAATCGGGGCAGGCGTTATCAAGAGCCGCAATCGTTTCTCGACTGGAACGCGGTCGTGCTCGATCGGCCATTACTCGAAGCTCACCGACGACAGCGAGTAGAGATCCCGTTTTGCGAAGCTCGGATACAGTGAAGTCGCGCAGCTCGTTCTCTGCCTCGCCGGAGTTCGTCTCCGTACGCGGCTGAATCGCGGCTGCGCGAAGCCCGGCCTTCTTCAGCACCTGGATCTCCGACGGATCGAGTCCATCCGAGCCATCGACGTGTTCGAAAAGGTCGTCGCGCAAGAGTGTCTTCAACGAAGAGAACACCTGGCCTAGAATCCTTATCCGCTTCGTGGGCTCGTCCGCTCTAGCGCGCACGCTTGGCCGCTCTATGATCTCGCTCGCTGCCTTCGTTGCTCCAGCATGACACTCATGTATCTCGCGCACCAGTCGCCCGATAGGGCCTTCAGCCTCGAATATTTCTGGTGGTGGTGGCGCATTCCCAAAAAGGAATGTCTTCCCTTCAATCGCCGGCGGCACTGTGCCAACAAGTTCTTGGAGATCAAGAGCCGTCTCGCCAGCCAAGGTGTGAATGGCCGAGGCATCGGCGGTACTTAATAGCTCCGCTCCACCACCACCAGGAACTACGACATGCAGGCCCGGCGAGACGATAGTTGAGATCTCGACCGTTGAATCAAAAACGGCGTCAAACACCTCTGGAAGGCGCAGGCAGTCGATCAGAGCGGCGTGCGCCGCCTCGCCCTCTGGATCGTCGCGTGAGACAGTCAGTGCCTGTGCTTTTGCCGTTCTCATTCGCCAGAGAACGCCCCGAGGGTCACCGATCCAAAGCACTGCCGCTGTTTTACGTCCAAGTGGCACCGGTAGCTCGAGGACACATCCCCCGGGCCCGGGATCCTCTTCGCTACCGGTCACAACGAAGAGTATTCGTTCAACCGATGCGGAGAGAACGAGATCCTCGACGAGCGACTCACATGCACAAAGCCCTGAATAGCGACCGAAGACAACGACTCGCGTCGCATCTACGAGACCACCGGACGCATCCGGCAATTGCCTCCGTTGGAACTCGGAGAAGTCGTTACCAATGTCGTTTACATCCGCATCGAGGTCGACAACGGTGACGTAATTTAACGGTGTGAGCTTCACGATGTACCCGATTCACCGAAGCTGTCGAAGAGTTGGAGATGGTTTCGTCCGCGCGGGCCGCCCCCTCCGAAAAACTCCCGCTCAAGTGCTTTGGGTACGGTGTCAGTCCAAAAATCAAGAGCCTGGCGCGCGGCGGGCTTCGCCTGATCGGCGACCCGATCGACAACCGCTTGGGCGCGAGCCGCTTGCTCAGTGACGAGAATCCGAAAGGCCCGATAGAGATCGCTCGGTGGCGCTGGGTCTTCGCTGACGCCGTAGGGCGCGAGCCGTTTCATCAGTTGCGCACAACGCTGACTCGTCGTTTCTTCACGCCCGAGGGCATAGCGCTCGTACGCGCGTAGGACATTCGACCAGCGCGATAGATCCCCATATGCCTTGAAATCGAGTTCGATTGGCGGCGCATCTGGGGCGTCATACTGATGAATTGCAATTCGCTCGGGGCTTTCGGACGTACCCTTGACGACCTGAATTGAACCGTCCCACATCGCGTTAAGGAGACAGAGAAGCACTTGTACGCGGTCATCTTCGTCAAGCACAATCCACCGCGCGTCAAAACCGAGCCGTTGCCGCCACGCGAGGTAATCGTCCTGCCGTGGATTGTCAATAGCATCCGCCCAGAGCCGCATCAGGTCCTTGTACTCCCGAATCTGAGTCGCCGGTAATGCGACGCGCGTAATGACAACACCCAGGAAGTTTGAGTCTGCGATCTGGTGGAAATCCGGGTTCTGGTCTCCGACCGCAATAGCTTTCTCGAGGAATCCTTCGATCTCACTGCTTTTCCCCGCAGCGGGATAAAAGACCTGAACATCGACATTTCCTGATCCCTCGGGCTCGAAGCCGGCCGGAACAAGTGACCCGACGCTAGTCCGGAAACGTTCGACAAGGCCGGTCTGAAGCCCAGCTTGTTCGGTCGCGCCGGACGCGACCGCGGCGAGAAGGGTTGAGAGGCGTGGGAGGATCGGTTTCTCTTCGTCGCCCCCGTCGGCAAGAAGTGAGTAGATCTCGGATTCGGCCTTGTCTAGTACAAACTCGACGGTCTGCTCTGCAGGCGCCTGGGTAGACGCGAGATAGGCATCGAGCCACGATTGCCCCATTATCCGATCGAGGATCTGGCCCTCATCGCTACCTTCGGGAAGCTTGAGTCGCTCCCGTAGCCTCGGAAGAACCGCAGTCTCGTAGAAGAGGCTCAAGTCATTTGTCGAACCGCTCTCCGGCAGGAAGTAGACGACACCGCGTGTTGCGCTGTAGAGGCGATGACAGTTCTCCTGGAACCTTTCCTGCTCGGCCGTTGCATGCGCATTAAACGCCTCGACAATCTCGCTAAGGGTTTTACGCAACGAGTCTGCCTTTGGACGCCAATACTCTGCGTATTTAGCCCAAGCCGCGTGCCATTCTGCTTGCGTTCGCCACTCGTACCATCGGTTTTGTGTCTCAAGCGCGTTCCTCGGCTCGGGATCCGAGAGTTTCACTTTGACGATGCCAGCGAGGCTATCGCCGAGCTGCGGTGGAGTTGGAGCCGTGAGCGCGAAGTCAGTGCCTTCGGGCTGAAGAGGCTCAGCCCTACGTCGAAGAAAGCCAACGACACCTTCTTCGTTTATTCTGTTGTCGTCGAGACGAGCGTCGCCGAGCGCTATACGCGCAACGCGGAAGAGGTCGTGCTTGGAAGCGACGGCTTTGACGCCCTCCCCGTAGTTGAAACCCTCCGCAAGTTGCGCTACCCGAGTATCGAGGCTCTTCTGGAACGAGCGGACGTACTGAACGGCCGTCTCACGCCGCTGTGTAAGTTGAGCGAAGATATCGCGAGCACCTCGCAGGTCGTGAGCGAGCGACGGGAGTGGATCAACATACGCTCTCTCTTGAAGGGGTGTAACACCCGCTGCAGCGATGAACGCTTGAATCTCGTCACGGTTGTTTTCGGTCTGTTTCGGCTTGCGCAGCTCATGCGTTGCGTCCGCGACAAGCCGCGAAGCGAGGATTTCAGAAATCTGCTCAAGCGGGATAGTCAGTTGCGCGGAGATCGCCGCGGACGCCGGCTGCCTTCCAATCCCGTCAGGAGCGCTGTTCCGACGCTCGCCGGCCCGATTGACGAACCAGGATGCAAACGATCCCTCTGCGGTGCCCTCCTGGGTACGAAGTTCCGTTCCTATCAGCGAGACGACGAACGACACTATCGAGCGGTGAAGATCTTCAATCGTGATTGCCTCGGGCCGCCGGAAAATGAACGCAGTTCTAGCGTCGATCTCCGCTGGAATAGACTTGTGCTCCGCACCGGGGTAAGCGGGAGCCGGGCCTGAAACACCGGTGTTGCAGCGATCGATCGCAGCGAACAGCTCGCGCAGCGCCGGCCCGCCGTTGAGCTGCGCTGCTCGTCCCCCTCCTTTGCCTTCGTCAAAAGCAGATGGCAAGACTACGAGCGGATACACATGCACGTGGCTATCTGCCCCGGTCCCAAGGACCTCCTTCACTTTCCACGAAACGAGCCTGAGAAAATCGTAGAAGACACCTGTTCCCGTGCCGCCCGCCACCGAGAAGCCGACGAAGACGTCGCAGCCACGGCGTGCTTGCTTACCGAGAAAGCCATCCAGTTCACCGCCGGCATTCGCTAGCCTCGCGATCGCTTTCTCCAACGGGTCCTCGATGCTCACAAGTCCTTGAGCGCGAATCGTCTCGAAGAATGCCGCTCGACCAACCGTCGGATACTGGCCTGCGCCGTCCCGAAGCGGCGCAACTTTTGGCTCATTGTCCTCGGGCGGCAGCCATTCCCTTACGAGCGGATAACACTCGGTACGCAGGCTTTCGGCGACCTTCGCATAGCTGTTTTGATGGGGCGTAAGGTTGGAGATGAAAGTCGCGGTGTTCCTTGCTGCGGCACTCCTTGTGAACCGTTCACTTGCACTCTCGACGGATCGACGTTCGCGTTCATCAAAATCCGCGTAGATAAATTGAACGAACTTTGGCAACTCGAACGGGCTCAGCGACCCACCAAAGGCCGGGTTGGAAGCGAGCGCAAGCCCATCTGCGCCGCAGAGCTCGAGCCTCAACCTCTGCTCGAGTTGCGCACCAATCTTCAATCCCGTGCCGCCTAGCCCGACGTACAAAAACCTCTGGTAGATCTTCACACGATCTCCTTTTTCGTTACATCAAGATGTCCGGGGGTTCGCTTGGTTCGTCGGCTATATACGGACCAAACGACTGCTTTGGAGATTCACCGACTGCAACCGTATCGGCGGCCTTCCTGACCGAAACATCTTCGATAACAAGCATGACATCGTCATTAATCAGAACCTCCGCGCCGAAATCGGCTGTCGTTCGTGTGCGTCCTGGACCCTCGACTGCATAGCCCATCCCGGAGCGAGTCACCAACAGGTTTGCCTCGCCATCGTTCATCGCAAGGCGCAGACGCGGCTCCGCGTCGCTGTCATCGATGTATTGCAAGCGGAAAATGTTCTCGCTTAGCGGAGCAGACAAAGTGCTCAATTCCTTCCCATCGCGCCGAAGGCGCGCGAGTAACCCGTCAACTCGTGCAAGCCTAAGAGCTTTCCGCCGTCGAGCAGTAACCGTCGCGGCCCCAGTTCCGCTTATCAGAAAGGCCGCGACGAGCAACCACCAGAAGCGAGCGAAGAAACCGGGGGGCGTGACGATACGCGTTGAGATATATGTCTCCGAGATTGAATGTCCATCACGGGTTCGCAGTTGGAGTCGTCCCGTGACATCGCCCTTTGTAGAGCGGTTTGAGAACGTCACGCGGAAAGAAATACGCGAAGTACCATTCGCAAGCTTGACGTTGGCTGGCGCTACTGTAACGAGCGCGCCGTTTGAGATCTCCGATAGGCTCAACGATCCTTCTTGATTACCGGTCTGGTTCGTAACCAATACAGAGCCTTTGACCGAGTCTCCTGCGTGAAGGTGAACCGGCCAATTGACATCGAATGTCGCGGAAAGGCCCGGAGGCGGCGGGCAAAAGTCATATGCGCGCTGATCCGAAGCGATGCCTCGCCCGGCGATCTTGCCGGTGAGATGAACACACCCACTCGTGCCCTTAGGGAAAGTGAACAACCCACTAAATATGCCGTCATGTGCGCGAGCGTCCTGCCCCCGGCCATTGTCGTTCAGCGGAATCGAGAGTGTCCCGAACGAACCGCTCGCGACGGCTGAGGCACTCAGCCCTCGAAGCGCACTCGGGTTGCGGACGACCCCATAGCGAGTCTGCAGAATGACCTGAACGTGAGCCTTTTGGCCTGGCAGCGGATTCGGAGGATCGAGCACGATAGCCGCGCTCAGTGCCCCCTCCCAAACAGCGAGTGCACTCACCGTTTGGCCGGGGTGGCGTGCCGGGTCTGTGATTTCAATCTTCCACGTCCCCGGTTGAGGGTTCTCGATACGGAGGGCTTCTACCCGATCATTCTGTCCCGAGAGCGAGAAGATCTGGCCGTTTAGCTCGCCTCTCGCTGGAACTTGCTGCCCCGCCGGATCAAAGTAAGCAACCCTGAAGCTGGGGTCGAGTTTTGTCACAGTGATCGCGCCGTCGGTCGCGATCACTGGGATCGTCACGCGAAGCGTTAGCGTCTTTCCCGCTTCAACCCGCCCACTAGTTGGCGATTCCACATGAGCACAGCGCGCCCGCCCCAACGCGGTGAGTAGATCAACCAGCAAATGGGATGCGCCTTCGGCCACGATGGCGTGCGGTCGCGCTTCAGGTCCTGAACACTCTGCATTCGCGCCAGCACCTCCTACTGCGAAGCGGTTAAGGTCGGCCTTGTTTGCTTGCGGGCCGAAGCCAATAGGCCAGATCTGCACGCCAGCTCGCCGCGCAGTTGGGAGGACGTCCGCTTGAACTAGACGAAGCGCCTCTCGGTCGCGACCGCCTGGCGTCCTTCCATACTGCGGGGAGTGGCTGACATCGAGAACGCCATCGGTCATGAGGAAGATAACCGGCGTCGTTCCTGCGGGAGTCGAGGTCAGGGCGTCAACCGCGAAGCGAAGCGCCGCCTGCTGATCGGTGTCATTCCCCTGGGCAGCAGTTCGAGCATGCGCTCGACGCGCACACGCGGCCGCGCGTTCCCGAGCATTCGGCGTCGAGAGTGGGACGAATTGGCAATACGAGGTAACAGCGGTCTGACCACGACGATTACTGCTACCGAAGCCCGCAACGAGAAACGACGAATCGTTTGAGAGCTCGCTCAGCGCTAGAAGCGATGCTGCATCGCGCTCGCTCGCGATCGATGTTGACGTCTCAGACCCAGACTCATCAATCAAGACGACCACCCGTATCGGCTTTAGCTGGGTGCTCGACCTTCTCCCTGCCACGCCGCTAGTAGTCGATGTGACAGCGAGCGCGACAAGCACGATTAACAGCGCGCGCAGACTTCTCGCCGTGGTCAGCACGCATGCTCGATGTATGCACTTGTCACCCCACAAACTCATCCGCATCATGCTCCGCCGCCGAGGGCCTAGTTTGGCCATATGTTCACACGGCGTCCCACATGTCAAGCGCCCATGTCTCAAAGGAGGCTATCGCGCTGAACGACAGGGACGTCGTCGCTCGCGTCCGCGGGATGCTTGGGTGCGTCAACTGCAGTCTTTGCGCGATCACGTACCCGGTCTCGGAGAGAGCGTTGCCGTAACTTTGCCCGGCCTTCGGAGGCGAGCAGAAAGAGGGGCGAGATGGTGAGGCTGAGTGATCCCAGGAGCAATAGGTAGAGACCCCAACCAGTCGAGGCGTGGAAGCGACCGAGGTCATTGCTCGACGACCAGTGGGCGATCACTGTATTCCAGATCCAGCTCGCCGCTCCAAAGGTTCTGAGAGCAATCCAGAGGAAGACAGCGGTTATAAATCCCCCGATACCTATGAATACCACGAAGACAAGTGGCCAACTCGCGCGATTAAAGAGGATACGAACAACTGAGGCAACGAGCGCAAAGCCACCGAGGAGGGCGCCGATCCAGCCGATCCCTTGGGCGCCGTAGATGTTGCCAGCTGGGGTTTCAACCCAGGCGCCGAGGCTGCCGATCACGACCACTAGAGCGCTTACGAGTACCCAGGCGCCGCTCGCCGTTGGCGGCGTGATCCCGCTCGGTAGAGGAGACCGGCTTTCGGTGACTTGGGGGGAATCCATCTAGTCAGACAGCCTTTCCTGGCGAAGGATATACCGTTTTGACAAGAGAACCGTGAGTCACGCCCAACGCAGCGCCAGAGAGGATGATCCCGAAACTCCTCGGCTCCGCTTTGTTAAGCAGCTGAACGATCGTTTGGCGCTCAAAGGTGTATCGCGAACGACGACACGCCGTCGAGTCACTATGGGGTCGCGACGCCCTTCG
>Ga0182027_10007348_pt1 | contig 16248 bp, 7 predicted proteins | sample 712E1DmetaG_FD_121300 | JGI IMG/M metagenome (GOLD analysis project Ga0182027, IMG submission 121300) | Permafrost microbial communities from Stordalen Mire, Sweden - 712E1D metaG (Illumina Assembly) | ecosystem: Environmental > Terrestrial > Soil > Wetlands > Permafrost | place: Sweden...
CTCAATTGGATAGAGCATCTGACTACGGATCAGAAGGTTTGGGGTTCGAATCCCTACGGGTGTACTTGTTTCTATGTAAAATGACTTATCGAATATTTAAGATTATTTATCTGATAATTATAACTGACTGCTAGGTAGCTATATACTAATATTAGTTTTGTTGATTCCGAGCACTCTAAAAAATACCATAGCTCATTTAATCAATAATAATTTCTTCGTTTCGGTATAATTGCCTGATTGCAATCTGTAAAAATATACTCCGCTTGTAGTTTTACTTCCATCAAATTTAATACTGTAATTTCCGGCAGGCCTGTATTCTTTTACTAATGTTGCTATATCACGTCCAAGAATGTCATATACCTTGAGTGTTACAAATCCTGTTTTTGGAATCGAGAAGCTTATTGTAGTTACAGGATTAAAGGGATTTGGATAATTTTGCCATAATGAAAAACTTGTCGGTAAATTATTCTTATTCTTTTCAACACCAGTTATTACTTCTGATAATGGTCTCATCCAAATACTGCTATCTGTTCCCGCAAAAATATTTGTATTGAAAACACATAGAGACAAAATATTAGTATTAGATAAACCATCATTAACCTGAGTCCAATTTGAACTTTTATTATTGTACATAAAGACTCCCTTCCCTGTTCCCGCAAAAAGATCAATTCCTGAAACAGCAAAAGAAGTAATATTAGTATTAGTCAAACCGTTATTGATTTGAGTCCAACTAGTACCAATGTTTGTTGAAATAAAAACTCCGTTTTCAGTTCCCGCGAATATATTTGTTCCTGAAATAGCGAGTGCATGTACAATTAAATTTGTTAAGCCGGAATTGAATTGTGTCCAAGTTACACCAATGTCTGTAGAAATGTAGACACCATTGTCAGTACCCGCTATGATTTCGAGTCCACCAGATAAATAAAACACAGAAAGTGACCAAAAATGCTTGGAAAACATACCAAGCTGTGTCCAATCTGTTCCACTGTCCGTCGAGCGATAAATACCGCCAACATTTTCAGAACCTGCAAAAATAGTTGAACCAGGAGTACCGTTTTTAAATTCTGCAAGAGATAAAACAGGATTTGTTATTTGGAGCGAACTAGCCCATGTTGCACCACTGTCCGTTGAAAGATACACCCCACCACTATCAGATCCTGCAAATATATTTGTACCGGCAACTGCTAACGAAAGCATATTTGTTTTAGTTAACCCGGTATTAATATGATCCCATTTTGTTCCATTATTACTGGAATAATAAATACCACTTGAAGTTCCGGTATAGAGAATTGTACCATATGAAACGAAACAATTGACAGAGGTTCTTGAAACACTATTTATATTTAACCATTGTGCATACAAAGAATTAATTGAGCTAAGTATAATGATCATTAGAAAACTAGAGACCTGTTTCATATGTATCTTATTAAAAAATTCAAAAGTATTCTTTTATGTAGTTATTTAAGTGATATCATTACATAATTATTGCTATATAATTTAATTTCATTTGGGAAAATATCAAATAAATAGAATAATATACTAATGAATCTCCCCGCCGTAGAGCCTCGAGATATCTGAATAACAATTTTATAATATCGGATCAGAAGGTTTGGGTTTCTCCCATTGGGATGCCTTCGGCAGAATCCTTGTGAGTGTACAACTAAAAGCTTGATATAACTATCGTTTTTATCAAAATACCTAATATTTTAACTTCTTTCTGAAAAATTCACCTTTGTCTTTTTATTTTCTCCTTATCGATATATTATTTATATGTTAATACATCACCCACACTGCACCCACTGTGCACCCACTATGAATCCACTAAATGATGCATTTTAGTGGATTAACAGTGGATCGACAATGGATTAGAATAAAGTGTATATTTAGCATAGCTATAACAAGTTGATACATAGGTCAATTACGGGAAAAATGCTTTGATTCGAGGCTTTTAAAAACTCGTTTTTGAATTAAAATTATTGATTTAAGGAGAATACATAATTTCAGTAAAAGTAATTTTTTTTTCAGTATAGTTAGTAACTTTGAAATTTTTTATATCTATTTCCAAGCTTTTTTAACGCAAATTGGCATATTATTATTGTAAACCTAAAATATAGAAATGCATTAGTCAAGGGAAATCGACTATCATTGACTAAGAAAATTTATAGTAAAAGATAAAGTGGTAAAAATTCAACGGGAGCATATTAACTGTGCCAAAAATCTATGGAACAGCAATGGATTAGAATGAAGCCAGTATATAACGTATAACTACCCAATTTGTATATTTTGTTATATTCATTCTGTATCTAAACTCATACAGATTTCTTCATTGTAATTAGTTTTTAATTTGACAAATCCATTCTTTCGAGCATAATTAAAAAGCAAATTATAAAGAATTCTTCTTGCACGATGTAATCTAGAGCGTACAGTTCCGATCGGGCAATCTACAAAATCAGCAATTTCCTGGTATGAGTACCCTTCAATGTCGGATAAAAAAATTATAGTGCGAAAATCATTTGGCAATTTTGAAAGCGCACACGAAATTTCATCATCAAGAACGTTGCCAAAAGCATCCTCCTGATAATGTCTGGTTTTAACTTCTTCTGAATTTATATTTTCATAGAAATTCTGAACGTCATCATAATCAACCTTAAAAGGTTGTTTATTATTTCTACGATAATTATTTATGAATGAATTTGTCATTATCGTAAAAAGCCATGCTTTAATATTTGAACCTTTTTCAAAATTGCTGAAAAAACGAAACGCTTTCAATAATGTATTCTGCAATAAGTCTTCTGAATCGTCAAAATCATGCGTCATTTTCATTGCATAATTTTTAAGTGAATTTATATGGGGTATTACTTCCGAATCGAAATCGGAATGTTTCAGTTTTAAGGCCGGCTTAACATTCATTTACACTCCTAATCAAATATGATATAATAAAAAACGTAGATTTTTGGAAAAAATTTAGCTCGATTTCTATATGTTCAACCTATCCAACGGAAGGTAAACTTAATATCATCTTTCGAGGATTAAATCTTTTAATTCCAATTATATTATGATTAGTTATAGGGTAGTATTCAATCGACCAAAAGGATGAAAAAGGAACTACATCCTTTGGATGAGGGTATGTTTGTAAAATTCTTAAGTTCTTAATTAAATCCGATTAATTCACTAATGTAATAATGAATGTGTTATTATCTCTTTGCGGTTTTTGCTCTTTCAATTATTGGTCTCTGGCCGCCTTCTTTATTTAACTTTTCTAGCACTATGTTTGATTCTTTTGGTGTTATATTAAAAAAAGAAAAAGCATCCGAAATCTGAATTCCGGTAATCTTATCAGGATCAATATTTGCTTTTTTCTTAAGCATTTTCAGTAATCCTTGAGGATCAAGATTATCTTTTTTCCCAAGGGCTAAAAACATCCTTGCTTTACCTTTATCTTCAAATCTATTCCTTTCGCTTTTATCTTTTCTCGTACCACCTTCATCTCCCGGTCTTTCACTTTTATGCTTATAATCGTCTTGGAACCGAGGTTTATCATTTCTTCGATCAGAACTAAATTGCCTGTCAAATCTATCATTTTTACGTTCAAATTTGCTGCTTCCCGACGAACTGCTTCCATATGACCTTTCACTTTTTCGTTCGAATCTATTACTTCCTCCCGAACGGGAATTACTACGATCCATTCCTTTTTTCCCTTCGAACAGATCCTGAATCTTTGCATAACTCTGTTCTTCAAGCTGATCCTTAAATGAATATTTTATAAGCGCTGCAACAATATCTTCCGGGTTATGATTTTTAATTAAATCCTTTGCAAGAGCAACATAACTTGGAGCAACTCCATATTCGACAAATTGTTTTATTTCATCTGCAATTTTAGTCTTCTTGAAATCGATAACATCTTTAACCTGAGGAATTCTAGCTTTACGAATTTCTGTCTGGGTACTGTTTTTAATATACATCAGTTTCCTAAATTCTTCCGGAGTAACAAATGTAATTGCTGTACCTTCTTTACCTGCTCTTCCCGTTCTTCCGATTCTATGAAGATAAGCTTCCGGATCCTGGGGTAAAGCATAATTAATTACATGAGTAAGTTCTTCAATATCAAGTCCTCGGGCAGCTACATCAGTTGCTATCAAAACATTGATTTTTTTGCTCTTGAATTTATTAAGTATTCTTTCACGCACATTTTGAGAAATGTCTCCATGCAGACCTTCAACGTCATAACCTCTATCCATAAGTTTGGAGGTTACATGATCGACATCATGCTTTGTTCTGCAAAATATTAATCCATAAAACTCTTTTGTTGTATCTATAATTCTGCAAAGCCCGTCTAACTTATCCGATTCCTTCACTTCGAAATAAATCTGTTCGGTAAGATCTGTCGTCTGGCCGGATTTAGTTGTTTTAATAATCTCGCGTTTACCCATATATTTTTTTGCGAGAGATGCTATTCTATCCGGCATTGTCGCTGAAAAAAGCAAAGTTCTTCTGTTTGAATTAGTTCTAGAAAGAATATCTTCAATGTCGTCAATAAATCCCATATTAAGCATTTCATCTGCTTCGTCAAGAACAACAAATTTAACCTTATCTATCAACATAGTTTTTCTGTTGAGATGATCTATCACTCTTCCCGGAGTTCCCACTACCACATCAATTCCTTTTTTCAAATGCCTCAACTGGGTATCGTATGATTGGCCGCCATATATTGGTGTTACTAACAAGTTCTTTTTGCCGCGTAAAGAATTAAATTCCTCCGAAACCTGAATTGCCAATTCACGGGTTGGAACAAGAACAAGAACCTGAAGATAACCTGCTTTTAATTCAAGCTGTTCAATTATAGGAAGCGCAAATGCCGCCGTCTTTCCGGTACCGGTTTGTGCCTGTCCGATTAAGTCGACTTTATTCTCTAGTATAAGCGGGATAATCTTTTTCTGTATTTCGGTAGGTTCTTCAAACCCTTTTATTCCGATTGCATGAAGTGATTCTTCTGATAAACCTAATTCCTTAAAACCATTACTGATACTTATCATCGATTATTATTCCTTTGCTGTATTATAAATATTAACCAATAGGCTTTGTATTCTCGTATAGAAATTAGATTTTCGATTATAGAATGAGAGGCAAACCCTATTAGAAATTTGAAATAAATGAATATTTCAATAGCAAATATAGGCTTAATTGAGTATAAATCATAGACTGAAAAATGCTGGAAGGGTTGAGCGATTATCAGTGAAGTGTTCTTAATCTTAATCGTACTCGTACTCGTAATCTTAATCTACTCTTTCTTAATCTTAATCTACTCTTTCTTAATCTTAATCTTAATCGTACTCTTTCTTTTATTACTACCTCCAAGCTTAATATTTAATTAAAAACGAATATTAGAGTAAGATTAAGAACAAGATTACGATTACGAGTACGATTAAGATTACGAGTAAGAGTATGATTATGAAAAGGTATGTGTTATTCAGATTATTGTTGATAAAAATTGATGTAGCATTTCTTTCCATCCCGAAACATCATGCCCGAATCCTGCTTTAATTTCAAGATGGTGAGAAATTTTTTTATTTGAAAGTATTCCGCTCATATTATTATTTTCTTGAAGGCATTGATCATATTCACCCGTTCCGAGAAATATATTTATTTTCTTTATTCTGTCCAGGTACCAGGGATCTTCAAGGTTTGATAAATAGTCTGGTGGATTATTGTAATAACAATTATCATCATAATAACCATATATAAAAGGTTTTATATCAAATGTTCCCGACATACTAATTAAACTATCAATTTTTTCGGGATGCCTGAATGAAAGATTCAAAGCATGATACCCGCCGAAATCATAACCTGCTACACATACTGTTTTGCTTCTAGTTTCGAATTTAGCAAATTCGATAACGTCGTTAAGAATTACTCTTTCATAAGCATTGTGAGTACGGACGCGGTCTATTGGATCAATTGCATAATTACACCAGCTATTTATGTCAATTGAATCCGGACAATATATTTTTATTTTTTCCTGATTTATTAAATCCGCAACAGATTCAATTATTCCGTTATCTTTACTTTCATAGTACCTTCCTTTAAGCGACGGGAAAAGAATAACCGGATAGCCGTTGGATCCATATACAAGCATTTCGAAATCGCGGTTAAGAAATTGAGTGTACCATTTGTGATAATTTTCTTGCATCTGGTTCCCCTCTCGAATAGATTATTAAAAATCTAAATCCGAAACAAATATAAATAAGGTAAATTAAAGATGCATTTTTTTATTGAATTTTAACAAATCATTTGTCAGTTAGATTAAGTATCCAATAAAGGTTCCGGCCTTAATGCATTTATTCTAAATTATAAATGTTAATTGCAGGACAAATAAAACGCCGTCAGGTAGCATAAAGACGGCGTTCTATAAAATATTAAGAAGTAATTAAGCGAGTGTTTTATAACTCTGGAGTGTTTTCATATAATTAGCACGTTCAAATGCAGAAGGCTGAGCAATTTTCTTTTGACTCATGCTTCCCTTCATTTCCGAAATAGAACTATATTCTTTTTCTTCCATCCATTTCTCAACACCATCAAGTAAATTCTTAATTTTACCGGTACCATTGATCAATAACTCCGAAGCAATCATAGCTACATCGCCGCCTGCCATCATCACTTTAATAATATCTTCTGATGAATGAACACCGCTGGTTAAAGCAAGACTTGCTTTAATATTACCGTGTAATATAGCAACCCAGCGAAGCGGTAATCTCATTTCCCAATTTGTACTGAGCATAAGATTAGGAACTACTTCCAATTTTTCGAGATCAAAATCCGGCTGGTAGAATCTGTTAAATATAACAAGAGCGTCGGCACCTGCTTCATCAAGTTTATTTGCCATATTGGCCATAGAAGTAAAAAACGGACTTAATTTAATTGCTATAGGAATTTTAACATTCTTTTTTACTTCTTTAAGAACATCGATGTATAAATTTTCAATGTACACTGCAGATATCTTTGGATCAGTTGGAATGTAATAAACATTCAATTCAATTGCATCTGCGCCTGCTTCTTCTATATTACGTGCATATTTAATCCATCCGCCGGTACTGACGCCATTAAGACTTCCAATAATAGGAATGCTTACGGCTTTCTTAAGATCGGCGATATGATCAAGATATTGATATGGGGTAAGATTAAATTTTTCCTGTTCCGGGAAATAACTTATTGCTTCAGCAAAGCTTTCAGTTCCGTTAGTCAGGTAATGATTCAACTCTCCTGATTCATGTGAAATTTGTTCTTCAAACAAGGAATAAACTACAACAGCAGCTGCGCCCGCATCCTCCATCTTCTTAACCGACTCTACAGTCTGGGAAAGCGGAGATGATGAAGGTACAATCGGGTTCTTTAGTTTTAATCCCATATAAGTTGTTGATAAATCCATTTTAACTCCCAAATTTATTTCAAACATTTAATCCGCCCTAGGCGGTGTTAAGCCTGCCTTTCGGCAGGCAAGTTAACTCGCATTAAGCTGTTCAGCTGGCTGCTTCTTCTTTCTTTTCAGTGTTAATCGGATCTACTAAAGTCATTTCAGCCATTTGTTCGTAGAATTTATATCTCTTATTAACTTCTTCCTGTCCAAGTGCTAATAATTTCTTTGCCTCTACAGGATGTGATTTTGTCAACATCTTATAACGTGTTTCATTATATATATATTCTTCGAGTTTAATTTTTGGAGCTTTTGAATCAAGCTTTAAAGGATTTTTACCTTCTTTCAAATTATCAGGATTATATCTTAGTAATGGCCAGTGACCGCTATCGACAGCAAGTTTCTGACAATCCATACCTTTAGCCATATTGATTCCATGAGCAATACAATGTGAGTAAGCAAGAATCAATGATGGTCCATCATAAGCTTCAGCTTCAAGAAATGCGCGTAGAGTTTGAGCATCATTTGCGCCCATCGCGACTTTTGCTACATAAACATTTCCATATGACATTGCCATCATCGGAAGATCTTTTTTACCTGTTGTCTTACCTGCAGTAGCAAATTTAGCTACGGCGCCAAAGTCTGTAGATTTGGACATTTGTCCGCCGGTATTTGAATAAACTTCAGTATCAAGTACAAGAACATTTACATTTTTTCCTGATGCAAGTACATGGTCAAGTCCGCCATAGCCGATATCATATGCCCATCCGTCGCCACCGATAATCCAAACTGATTTCTTGACTAGAAAATCAGCTACTTCTACTAATTTTTCAGCTTCTTTTGATTTTATAGTTTCAAGTTTCTTCTTTAATTCAGCAACTCTTTCTCTCTGATCATAAATACCGGCTTCATCTTTCTGATTCGCATTCAGTAATCCGTCAACTAAAGCTTGTCCAATTTCAGCAGCGAGCTTTACAAGTAATTCTTTTGCGAATTCATTTTGTTTATCAACTGAAAGACGCATACCCATTCCAAACTCTGCATTATCTTCAAATAATGAATTTGACCATGCAGGACCGCGTCCTTCTTTGTTTTTAGCCCAGGGAGTTGTAGGAAGATTTCCGCCATAAATTGAAGAGCAGCCTGTAGCGTTTGCCATTAATGCCCTGTCACCGAATAATTGCGATACTAATTTTAAATATGGCGTTTCACCGCATCCCGAACAAGCGCCTGAGAATTCAAATAACGGTTCTTGTAACTGTTGGGCTTTTATTACTGATGTGTTAATTAGTCTTCTGTCTAATTCGGGTAAATTAAGGAAGAAATCAAAGTTTGCTCTTTCCTGTTCACGGATTGGAATTTGAGCAGTCATATTAATTGCTTTTTTACCGGTTTCTTTTTTATTCTTTGCAGGGCAAACTTCAACGCAAAGTTCGCATCCGGTACAATCTTCAACTGCTACCTGAATGGTATATGCATATCCTTCAGGGAATTCTTTACCTTTGGCATCCATTGATTTAAATGTTGCCGGTGCATCTTTCAGATATTTTTTATCAAAAACTTTAACACGAATTGAAGCATGGGGACAAACCATTGTACATTTACCGCATTGAATACAAACCGGAGAATCCCATTCAGGAACTTCAAGTGCGATATTTCTCTTTTCCCATTTCGTTGTTGCAGAAGCAAAAGAACCGTCAACAGGCATTTCACTTACTTTAATATCATCACCTTTTCCTTCCATCATTCTGCCAAGGACATTGCGGACATATTCAGGAGCATTCGGAGAAACGATCGGCGGAATTGCGATGGTACTAGTTGCCGTTTCGGGAACTTCTATTTTATTAAGGTTTGCAAGTGTCTGATCTACTGCTTCGAAGTTTTTCTTTACAATTTCTTCGCCTTTGGAACCGTAGGTTTTTTTAATTGCTTTTTTAATCTGAGCAATTGCTTCATCCTGAGGAAGGATACCTGAAATCGCGAAGAAGCATGTCTGCATAATAGTATTAACCCTGCTGCCCATTCCGGTTTTATTAGCAACATCATAACCGTCAATTACATAAAAATTAAGTTTCTTATCAATAATCTGCTGCTGAACTTTATTTGGCAGTTTGTTCCAGGTATCTTCTTTGCTATAAGGACTGTTTAATAAAAATGTTCCGCCGTCTTCAATATTATCAAGAACATCAAACTTTTCAATAAGTCCGAAGGTATGGCATCCTACAAATTTTGCTGATTGAATAAGGTAAGTAGAAAGAATTGGTTTCTTTCCGAATCTTAAGTGAGAAACAGTAGTTGAACCGGATTTTTTTGAATCATAAACAAAATAACCCTGAGCAAAGTTATCTGTTTCTTCACCTATAATTTTGATTGAATTCTTATTTGCGCCAACTGTACCGTCAGCACCGAGTCCGTAAAACATACAGCGTACAACATCATTTCCTTCGGTAATAAATTTCGGATCGAATTCAAGACTAGTGAATGTAACGTCATCATTAATACCAACAGTAAAATGATTTTTCGGTTCATCTTTCTTAAGATTATCAAATACGGATTTTACCATTGCAGGAGTAAATTCTTTTGAAGATAATCCATAACGACCGCCAACAATCTTCGGCATTTTGGCAAAAGGAGCATTGTTTGATGACATTGCTTCTGAAATAGCAGTTACAACATCAAGATATAAAGGTTCACCTATAGCGCCAGGTTCTTTTGTTCTATCAAGAACTGCAATTTTTTCAACTGTTTTTGGTAATGCGGTAAACAAATGTTTTACAGAGAATGGTCTATATAATCTAACTTTAAGAATACCTATTTTCTCTTCCATTCTTTTTGTCATGTATTCAACTGTTTCTTCAGCTGCTTCAGCTCCCGATCCCATTAATATTACAACACGTTTAGCATCCGGGGCGCCGTAATAATCAAAAAGATGATATTGGCGTCCGGTAAGTTTTGCAAATTGATCCATAGCATTTTGAACGATATCCGGACAATCATCATAAAATTTATTTACAGTCTCTCGACCCTGAAAATAAACATCAGGATTTTGAGCAGTTCCTCTTATAAATCCATGTTCCGGATTTAAAGCTCTTTCTTTAAATTCTTTAACTTTATTATCATCGATCATTGAACGTATATCTTCTTCGCTTAATTCTTCCATTTTCATAACTTCATGGGAAGTTCTGAAACCATCAAAGAAATGGATAAAAGGAATTCTTGATTCAAGGGTTGCTTTATGAGCAATCAATGCAGTATCAGTAACTTCCTGAACTGAATTCGAACAGATAAAACCGAATCCTGTTTGACGAGCAGCCATAACATCACTATGATCGCCGAAAATTGAAAGCGCCTGTGCTGCGATTGATCTTGCTGTAACATGAAAAACTGCAGGAGTTAATTCACCTGCAATTTTGTACATATTAGGAATCATTAAAAACAGACCCTGAGAAGCAGTAAATGTTGTTGTTAGTGCGCCAGCTTGTAATGAACCATGAACCGCACCGGCGGCTCCGCCTTCACTCTGCATTTCAGTTACATTAGGAACCGTTCCCCAGATATTTTTTACATGCTGGGATGACCATGCATCAGAAAACTCTCCCATAGGCGACGAAGGAGTAATGGGATAAATCGCAATCACTTCACTTACCCGATATGCTACATGAGCAGCCGCTTCATTACCATCAATCGTTATTTTTTTCCTTTCCATTTATACCTCTAGTAAATAATTTATATAAATAAGTAATTTTTTATTCCAGACTTAGTGTTGTGTCAAATACCCTGCCATCCTTAATGGCATATAATGTCACTTTTTATTATAAAATCGCAATTTCTATAGGCTTCTTGATTGAATTCTTCTATACTTTAGAATTTAGGAAGGCTTCAATCTTATTTTTAGGAATTCTCAAGAAATTATGGGCGCAATAATAAAGATTAATGGGATGAAAATAAAGACATGCGTGTCGAAAAAGCCAAAACTTTTAATAGAATGATTTATTTTAATTCCAAATAGATGATGGAGTCAAATTTTGTTAGGTGAAGTTTATTTTTATTTGCTTGATAATATGTTATTTTATGAGGGTCATGAAAGTAAAAATAAGATTTTAGTTGAATTTTAAATGAAGAGGATATAAATGTACGAAGCATTGTTTCTTGTTTTATTAGGAGTTTCTCTTTTTCTTTTTATTACTGGTTCTAAGAAGCATCATGTAATAAAAAAGTATTCTGGTTTGACTCTTTTTATTTTGACTTTAATTTTATTCTGGTTTATGGATTTTTGGGGTGAAGCTCTATGGTTTGAAAACCTAGGCTATTCAAACCGGTTCTGGCTTGTGATTAATTCTACTTCCCTTCTTGCACTTGCAGGAGCAATACTCGGATTTCTTATTATTTATTTATTAACACTAGGCATTCCAAAAAATAATAAAATCATCCGTGCAATTACCAAACTAATTGGAGTAATAGCAGGCGGTTATTGGGGAGGTTCAAATTGGGCGGAAATTCTGAAATTCTGGTTTGGTGTTTCAACCGGACTAAAAGACCCTATCCTTGGTAAAGATACCGGATTTTATCTTTTCTCATTGCCTTTTTATGACGGTCTGTATGATTTAATATTTTTTCTTTCTGTTGTTTCAATAATCGCTATCGTAATTTCTTCGTTTGTTCGCATGAGAGAAAATAATATCTATTTCTTTTTCCCAAGCGAAGGAGATGTATCAACGGACAAATATTATTTTCCCCTTTACCTTAATTGTACGGTTTTTCTTTTTATTCTTGCTGTTGGAAGATTTTTAAACCGATATCATTTGATGTATTCTACTTCCGGCGTAGCTTCCGGACCAAGCTGGACAGATGTAAACATCCTTTTACCGACATACACAGTAATCATAATCGTTCTCATTCTTGCCGGAATAATTTTAATCCTCCCTTTTACTAGGAAAAAATTGCTGAATTTTTATTTGAATAAATTTCATCTTTTATCCGAAAGATCACATGTATTGGTTTTAGCAGGTACAGCAATTTTACTTGGAGTACTTTGTATTTTTGCATTTAATATTCTACCGAGAGCATTTCAATGGCTTATGGTAAGTCCAAATGAAATAACCTACGAACGTCCTTATATTGAGAACAATATAAAATTTACGCGTTACGGTTTTAATCTGAATAAAATTGAAGAAAAAGAATATCCAATGAGCGGAGATATAACGCGGGAAACTATTAATACATACCCCAATATTTTTTCAAATATCCGGTTATGGGATTGGAAAGCACTAGATGCAGCATATAGGCAGTTTCAAACAATCAGATTATATTATGAATTTTCAGATGTGGATGTTGACAGGTATAATATTAATGGTAAAGATCAACAGGTAATGGTATCAGGAAGAGAAATTAATATTGATAATCTGCCCGCTCAAAGTCAGACATTTGTAAATAAACGCTTTCAATATACTCACGGATATGGCGTTACAATGGCTGCTGTAAATGAATTTACCCCGGAAGGATTGCCGCATCTTTTAATTAAGGATATTCCGCCTGTAAGCGAATCAAAATCGTTGGAGATTAAGCAACCGCAAATTTATTTCGGAGAGGAGACAAAAACTCCTGTTGTTGTAAATTCAAAGGCAAAAGAATTTGATTATCCAAGCGGTGAAGATAATGTCTATACAAAATACTCTGGAACAGGCGGTGTAGAGCTTTCTAATTTCTGGAGAAAATTTCTTTACGGATGGAAATTCGACGGTACTAATTTCCTGTTTTCCGATTATCCTACAGAACAAAGCAGGATAATGTTTCATAGACAAATTAAAGAACGAGTCAAACTTCTTGCTCCTTTTCTTCATTTTGATAAGGATCCATATATCGTTCTTTCAAACGGTAAAATATTTTGGATGATTGACGCTTATACAACTTCTGAATATTTTCCCAATAGTCAGCCATTTACGGCTAGTGAAAGCATTCAGTACAAAGAAGGTTCAACGACACAGGAGTTAAATACTGAGCTTGAAGGTTATCTCGATGGAATAAATTATATCCGAAATCCGGTAAAAGCTGTAGTTGATGCATATGACGGTAGTGTTAATTTTTATATTACCGATAAAAGCGATCCGATAATTAATGTGTGGGATAAAATTCTTCCGGGCTTCTTTAAAAACAAAGAAGATATGCCGAAAGATTTACTGGCACATATCAGATATCCAATTGATATGCTTCTTACACAAGGACTCGTATATGAAAAATATCATATGACCGACCCTACTGTTTTTTATAATCAGGAAGATTTATGGATTCGTGCAACAGCAAAATATTATAATCAAGTTCAACCGGTAGAACCCTATTATATAATGTGGCAGGAACCTGGATCAACTAAACAACAATTTGTATTAATGCTTCCGTTTACTCCGAAGAACCGCCAGGTATTAATCGGCTGGATTGCGGTAATGTGCGATCCGGATAATTACGGCAGGTTTATTGCGTATCAATTTCCAAAAGATAAAATGGTGTTAGGACCGCAGCAGGTAGAGACTAAAATTGATCAGGACAGCTTTCTTTCCGGACAGCTTACTTTGTGGGATCAGCACGGATCAAAAGTTATCCGTGGAAATGTTCTTGCAATACCTGTTAATAATACACTTTTTTATGTTGAGCCTATTTATTTACAAGCTGAAACTGCCGCATATCCAGAATTAAGGCTTGTAGTTGTTATGCATGGCGATAACATGAGCTATGCTAAAACATTTGATGAAGCTTTAAACGGATTATTCTCTAAATCCCCTCCAGTTCAAATAGCAGCAAAAACAGAAGAATTAAAATCAAATGCTCCTCCACAAATTCTGGATCAGGTAAAAGCTGCAAACGATGCATTTGATAATTATTTAAAATTAAGCGGTAATAAAAAGTTTTCAGAAGCAGCAAAGGAACTTGAAAAACTGCAACAGGCACTGCAAATTCTTTCGAATCAGTCTGTTAAAAAATAAATTGTTATCCTTATAATTTGTAATGAAGAATTATTATGATCGGTCATAATAATTCTTCATTTACAATACTATTCAATTTTTATTTATTTGATTATTCTCTGCCTAATAAACGACTACATTTTTTTCCATGAATAACTGAAAACAATTACAATATGTACAGGTAATTAATACCCGAAAAATTCGAATTATATCTTTCTGATTATTAAATCATAATATCTAAATCTGGCACTATTTATGTAAATCAAGCGCTAGTGAAAACCGGGTATGGAATAAACCATTTTTTTAAAGACTATGGTTATTTAAAGAAACTCTTCGTCGCATGCGGATTAAACCATTTTATGGGTTAATAGGGTCTAATAGTAAATGTTATTTTAAGACTCCTTTGATGAACTTGGAGTGATTAAAGTGTAAAAGAAACAGATCGTTATGATAAATAAATTTTTTTATCAACTTAATTAATAAAAATAAAGGAGAGTTATGAACTGGATCAATAAAAAAGTTTTTTTAGTATTATCCATTTTTGTATTCTTACAGGTATTAGTAAAAGCACAAATTAATACTTCGAGTTTTTTCCCTAATGCTTTATCAGCAGTAGTAGGCACCGAGTTTTCCTATCAGACTCAATTTGATATAATGAAGCATGATACAATTACGTCATATAAACTTTTAAAAGCTCCTTCGGGTATGACGATTGATTCAACCAAAGGGTTGATTAAATGGATGCCATCGAAAAAAGGATTATTTGCAGTTGAAACCGCAGCATATTCAAAACACAGCAGGGTTGGAACTCAATTTTTATCAATTAATGTAGTAAGTTTTCTTGGAACAATTGCTGGGACTGTAAAAAATTCTTCAAATGTTCCCCTTTCAAATATTCAAATACTAATTTTAAATATAAAACCGTCTATAGGAGCAACCGTATTTGATAAAGAAATTACATTATATACTGATTCACTAGGTGCATTTACCATAAAAGTTGATTCGGGTTCATATTATATACAAGCAAGGCCATATTGCAATCCGTTATCAATGAGAGCAATGCCATGTGCTAATTCTCAATATTTACCTCAATGGTATATTAATTCACGAACATTAAGCGGCGCAACAGCAATAAATGTAATAAGTTCGGCAACTGTTCCTGTTAATTTTACTTTGCAGAAATTAGTAAAGCCTATAAAGGAAACAATTTCTGGTATAATTGCCGATACATTAGGAGCACCAATTGCAAATGCGCAGATTATAGTATCTCTTGCTTCAAATACAGCCGCAGGAATGATTGCTTTGCCTGAGGGTGAAAAAATGTCTGACATGGAAGATTCTTCATTCGGAGATTTTGTTAGAGTATTATTTACAGCTATAACTGGTAAAGACGGAAAATATTCAATAACTGCTGACAGCGGGATGGCTTATTTTGTTTCAGCCCATGCTCGCGGTTATCTGTTGCAGTATTACAATGAAAAAAATAATGTACTCCAGGCAGACACATTAAAGTTACATCAGAATAATACGAAAATAAATTTTGCTTTGACCTCTGTTGTTCCCTCAGCAATCGCTTCTATAATGGGTTCGGTTAAGGACAGTTCAGATACAGGTGTTGTTTCAAGAGTAATACTTTATTTATTTAATAAATCATTAATTCATGGTCATTATAATTGGGACAGATATAGCAGATCCGTTCATACAGATTCTGCCGGACTTTTTACATTTGACAAGGTACCAAATGGGAAATACATTATTCAGGTAGTACCTTTTCAGGGATTTATGCCGGCATTTTATAAATCAAACGATTGCGGAGTCCGATCCCCTGCACTTACAGATACTATAGTAGTGGCTAATAATCCAAAAGTAACGGGCGTGGCTGTATGC
>Ga0182027_10007349_pt1 | contig 16247 bp, 21 predicted proteins | sample 712E1DmetaG_FD_121300 | JGI IMG/M metagenome (GOLD analysis project Ga0182027, IMG submission 121300) | Permafrost microbial communities from Stordalen Mire, Sweden - 712E1D metaG (Illumina Assembly) | ecosystem: Environmental > Terrestrial > Soil > Wetlands > Permafrost | place: Sweden...
GCAGTGATGCTTGGAGGAAGAGCTGCGGAAAGCTTGGTCTTTAAAGAAATGACAACAGGAGCATCAGATGATATTGCAAAAGCAACAGAAGTTGCCCGTACAATGGTTGTTGAGTATGGAATGAGCGAATTAGGGCCAATTAATCTTGACTCAGATTCAAAATTTCCATATGAGCAAACTTCTATCTCGCCCGATATGGCTTCAAAAATCGATGGGCAGGTTAAAAAATTAACAGATGAAGGTTATAAAAATGCTTTGGAAATACTCAAGAAATTAAGAGATAAACTTGACCTTTTGGCAGAAGAACTTTTACAAAAAGAAACTTTGGAATCGGAAGAATTTGCAAAGCTAATCGGTGTAAAAAAACCGGTTCTTGCAACGCTTAAGGTGTAGCCTTGACAAGAAATACTATTTCTGAGATATTCAACTTATGGCAACTAAAAAAAATACTTCAAAAGCCCCTGCGTTTGTAAAAAGAGAAGCCATTGATTTCGGCTTTAACGTTTCTAAAGCCAACATTTTATATTTCTTGCCTGTGTTCGTGGTTGTAATTATAGTCCAGGCTGGGATAGGAGCAATTTCTTCGGCATTTCAAATTGATAAAAATCCCCTTCTTTCTCTTGTTTTTTCACTAATAAAAATCATCGTTGGTCTTTCCATCTCAATTGGTCTTACAAGAATTTCGCTTGATTTTATTGATGGTAAAAAGCCAAAGGTTTTTGATGTTTTTCAGACAAAATCAATAGTTAATTATTTTGTTGTTTCTGTGGCAAAATCATTAGCAACTTTGGTCGGTCTTATTCTTTTTATTATCCCCGGAATAATCATAGCTCTAAAACTCCAATTTGCAACTTATTTGGTTGTTGATAAAAATATGGGCATTTCCGATTCTTTGAATAAATCATGGGAAATGACAAAAGGCGTTAAATGGAATTTGTTTCTTTTTGGACTTTTGCTTGGTTTGATAAATGTATTGGGAATTATTTGTCTTCTTGTCGGTCTTATTGTTACTGTTCCGCTTACGATGATTGCAACAGCTTATGTTTACAGAAAACTTCTTGCCCAAGCTTCCTGAGGTCTTCTTTGGTATAATTTAGCAAAGTGAAAAAACTGATTTTAATTGATGGCAATGCGATTCTACACAGAGCTTTTCATGCTTTGCCACCTTTGAATAATAAAGATGGAGTTCCAACGAATGCGGTATACGGTTTTTTTATAATGCTTTTTAAAATAATTGAGGACCTTCGGCCCGAGTATTTAATAGTCTGTTTTGATAGAAAAAAGCCGACTTTTCGAAAACAAATGTATGTTGGATATCAAGCGAAAAGACCCAAGATGTTCGATGATTTAGTGCCTCAAGTTGACATTGTTCACAAAGCGCTCGATAGTGCAAAAATTGCCCACTACGGAATTGATGGCTATGAAGCGGATGATTTAATCGGAACCTTATCAAAACAGGGAGCGGAAAAGGGTTTGGAGGTAATTATTGTATCGGGCGACAGAGACCTTTTGCAGCTTGTGAATAAACACGTTTTGCTCTTAGCGCCAATTGTTGGAATAACAAAAATGATTCTTTTTGACGAAACTAAAGTTAAAGAAAAATACGGACTAAGCCCTGCACAATTTATAGATTATAAGGCTTTAGTAGGGGACAATTCCGATAATTATCCGGGAGTAACGGGAATCGGACCAAAAGGAGCAGCAGATCTACTTAATAAATATCAAACCCTTGAAAATTTATATACCCATATTGGAGAACTTCAGCCTCAAATCCAGGAAAAATTAGCTCAAGATGCCGAACAAGCGGCAATGGCAAAAAAACTGGCGACAATTATTCTTGACGCGCCATTAACTCTAGATGAAAACAAGGCAAGTTTTGGAAGATTGGATAGAGAAGGACTTAAAAAAACTTTTGAAGACTTAAATTTTAAAAGTTTAATAGGAAGAATTTCAAAGCAGGAGCCAAAAGTTGAAGCTAAGACGTCTAAAAAAGAAGACAAAAAACAAGACGACCAAATGAGTTTATTATGAAAGTAGCTTTGGTTCACGATTACATAAAAGAATACGGGGGAGCGGAGAGAGTATTGGAGGCTTTGTCTGAAATTTATCCCGAAGCGCCGATTTATACTGCGTTTTGCGATAAGAATTCAACGGCTTATTTCCATTTCAAATCTAAAAAAATAATCTCATCCTGGTTTAACTACCTTCCTTTTTCACCACAACTTGCAAGCATTTTAAGATTTTTAACGCCTTTTATTTGGGGAAGTTTTGATTTATCAAACTACGATTTAGTAATTTCATCTGCAAGCTGGTTTATAACAAAAGGATTCAAAAACTCTAAGTCTCACTTCACAGAAATCTGCTACTGCCACACGCCCCCACGGTGGCTTTACGGATATGTGACTTCTGTAAACTGGCAAAAATACACAGTTGTCCGTGCTTATGCTCTAATTGTTGGACATTTCTTGCGTCTTTACGATTTTAAACAAGCTCAAAAAGTGGATTATTTTATAGCAAACTCAAAAGAAGTTGCAGCGCGCATTAAAAAGTTTTACAGACGTGATTCAACAGTTATTTACCCGCCAGTTTCCTTACCACAAGTTTCGAATGTTAAAAAACAAGATTACTATTTTATAGTTTCAAGAATTGTCGGAGCAAAAGGATTGGAATTAGCCGTTGACGCGGCATTAAAAGCAGGATTTAAGCTTAGAATTGCGGGATCATCGGCCGGATATTATTTTGAACACGATAAATTAGTAAAAAAAGCACAAGGAAAAGTTGAGTTTTTAGGTCAAGTCAGCGACGAAGAATTGGTAAAACTTTACAATGGCGCTAAGGCATTTTTGGCCTTGGCTAAAGATGAAGACTTTGGAATAACACCCGTTGAATCAATGCTAACCGGAACTCCTGTTATTGCATATAATGGCGGGGGATATAAAGAAACAGTTGTAGATGGTAAAACAGGACTTCTCTTTGATGATTATTCGGTTGACGGACTTTTATTTGTTATAAAAAAGTTTGAGAAAATGAAATTCAACTCTTTAGAAATCCAAAAATACGCAGAGAGATTTTCAAAAGATAGGTTCAAAAAAGAAATAGAGGAGTTTATAGAAAAACATGCCTGAATTACCGGAAGTTGAAACGTTAAAATTAGGGCTTCAAAAATATCTTGTCGGACATAAAATCGAAGATATTGACGTCCGTGTGGCAAAAATCTTTCAGGGAGACCCTAGGAACGTGATTGGTGCAAAAGTAACCGACATCAAAAGAGTAGGCAAGGGGTTAATTATCGAGCTTGATAACGACTTTGATTTGGCAGTCCACTTAAAACTTACCGGTCAGCTAATTTATCGGGGGAAAGAAACTTCAAATATCCAAGTTTCAATCAAAGCGGGTGGCACTATACCTTCAAAATACAGTCACGTTATCTTTACCCTAGATAAAGGTGCCATGCTCTACTACAACGATCTTAGAAGGTTTGGTTGGGTAAAAGTAATTAAGAAATCCGAGATTAAAAACCTTCCATTCTTCAAGGAAATGGGACCTGAACCATACCAAAAAACGGATTTGGACCATTCGGTCTTATCGCTTTCTAATTTTCAATCAATTGTTCAAAAAAGCGGTTTGCCAATAAAAATCTTGCTGATGGATCAGAAAAAAATCGGAGGGATCGGCAATATTTATGCCAATGAAGCCTTGTTTAAAGCAGGAATCACTCCGACGAAAAAAGCCAAGGATTTAACGGAAGAAGAAATTAAACTTTTGTATAAAGAAATTTTTGAAGTAATTGAGAAAGCGATTGATTACGGCGGGTCATCGGATGTAAACTTTATCAATGCTTTAGGCCAAGAAGGAACTTATCAGGATCATTTCTTGGTTTACGGAAAACAAGGCAAACCTTGCTCAAAAGATGGCACTATTATTAAAAAGATATTTTTAGGTGGGCGCGGAACTTACTTTTGCCCCAAACACCAGAAGTAATTATTGATTTTTCCCATGCATGTTGTTAGTATTAACCTCTAGCAACCTTAGTTGCTTTATTTTATGGCTTACAGCGAAAAAATTGTGATGTCCATAGGAGGATCTTTGATTGTTCCAAACGGAGAAATCGACACTAAGTTTTTAATTAAACTTAACGCTTTTGTTAGAAAGCAACTGGCGAAAAATAGAAACCGCCAGTTTTTTTTGGTTATTGGGGGAGGACAGCTGGCAAGGCATTATAGAGACGCAGGCGAAGAAGTTATAAAACACGAATTAACCTTGGATGATTTGGATTGGTTGGGAGTTCATGCTACAAGAATGAACGCTCAGTTGCTTCGAACAATTTTTCGGGATATTGCCCATCCATATTTAATTAAACACTACGAAATTATAAGAAAAGTAACAGAACCTGTTGTCGTTGCTGCAGGCTGGAAACCGGGATGGTCTACGGATTTTGATGCGATTTTACTTTGTGAAGATTATGGCGTAACAGAAGTAATAAATTTAAGTAACGTTGAAAAAGTTTTTGATAAAGACCCTAAGAGATACAAAACTGCAAAGCCAATTGATAGAATTTCGTGGAAAGATTTTAAAAAGTTGGTTGGAAGCAAATGGATTCCCGGAATGCATGCCCCGTTTGATCCTGTTGCCGCACAAAAAGCAGAAGAATTGGGAGTTAAAGTTGTGGTATTATCGGGGCACGATTTTGAAAACTTAGAAAGTTATTTTAACGGCAAAAAATTCAGCGGAACTGTGATAGAATAAATCTCAAACAGCCCTTCTTAATGTTAAAATCTATTTTTTTACAAAATTTTCGGAGTTATAAAAAACAGGAGTTTAGTTTTGAAGAAACAACCCTAATTCTTGGTCCGAATACTTCCGGGAAAACTAATCTTATCGAAGCTATTTATCTTTTATCAACAGGCAAAAGTTTTAGAACCGAAAAAGATATACAAATGCTTAAATTTAACGAAGAAGTAGGAAGAGTTAAAGGCGCCGCCCAGAGGGCTCTGCCCGGCGGGGACCTAGACAACATCGAGCTTGAAGTAATTATTACAAATGGACGGGTCGGAGATGGTAGATCTCAATACAAAAAATTTCTGGTAAACGGAGTTTCTAAAAGGCGAGTTGATTTTGCCGGCAATCTTTTGTCTGTTCTTTTTTCTCCACAGGATTTAGATATTATTATTGATTCGCCTTCGCTTCGAAGAAATTTTTTGGATGAAGTTTTAGAACAGGTTGACAGAAGCTACCGTTTGGCTTTACTAACTTATTCAAAGTCACTTAGGCAGAGAAACGCGCTTTTGGAAGTTGCAAGGGAAACAGGTCTTAGAAACCCAAAACAGTTTGAGTATTGGGATAATTTGGTTATAGTAAACGGGCAAATTATTACCAAAAAAAGAGAAGAATTTATTGATTCTGCAAATTCTGCTGCTAAAGAAATTTTTGATTTTTTAATAACTTATGATAAAAGCGTTATTTCAAAAGAGCGGCTTTTGCAATATGAAAATGAAGAGATTGCCTCGGGTGTAACCCTAGTTGGTCCGCACAGAGACGATTTTTCCGTTTCAATGTTTAATTCTTCAAAAACAGTCCATGATGTTAAGTTTTTTGGTTCCCGTGGGCAGCAAAGATTAGCAATTTTACAGCTTAAGGTTTTGGAACTTTTGTTTATTGAGAAAACTTTGGGGGAAAGACCGATACTTATTTTGGACGACATATTTTCAGAACTTGATGAAGAGCATATAAACTTAATTTTTGACCAAATCGGTAAGCAGCAAACAATTCTTTCGACAACGCATAAAGAATTTATTCCAAAGAAGATGTTAAAATTAATGAAGGTAATAAGTTTCATAAAATAAAATGGAAGAATTTAATAAAAATGATTTAAAAAAACTTTACGTTCCTTCCCCCGATTCCCATAAAGGCGAAAACGGAAAGTTAATGATAATTGCCGGTTCAATTCTTTTTCATGCAGCGTCTTTATGGCCTTTAACGGTTGCCTCAAGAATTGTAGATATGGTTTTTTATTCCTCAATTCTTACGAATAATAAAATTGTTCAAAATGATAAGGATAGCTTTAGAAACGGGATTATTGTACCTCGTTTGGACATTGAAAAATATCTAAAAGAAGCGGATTGTATTTTAATCGGGCCCGGGCTTCCAAGAGAAGATGGAATTGAAAGAGGCGATGATGATACAAGGAATTTAACTCAAAATTTATTGCAAAAATATCCAAGCAAAAAATGGGTTATTGATGGGGGTTCGCTTCAGGTTATTGACCCTCAAGTTCTGCCAAAAACAGCAATAATAACTCCTCATAAAAAAGAATTTGAGATCCTATTTAATCTTGATTCAACGCCTCAAAATTGCCGTGAGATGGCAAAAAAATATGGAATAACGATTCTTTTAAAAGGAGAAGCAGATATAGTTACAAATAAAATCCAAAGTGTAATAATAAAAGGAGGGAATGCCGGTATGACAAAAGGTGGAACAGGAGATGTTTTGGCAGGACTTACAGCCTCGCTTTATTGCAAGAACGATGCGTTTTTGTCGGCATCTTGCGCTTCTTATATAAACAAAAAAGCTGGGGGAGCTCTTTACAAAACTATGGGTTTATATTATAATGCCTCCGATTTAGCAAACGAAATACCAAAAGTAATGAAAGAACTTATTTTATAAAGAAAGGAGGAGAGAAACATGAGTAAAGAAGTGATTAGTCCAGAAGTGAGAGAAGTTATAAGAGAGGGAAGAGCATTCGAAAGATCTTTGCACGCGAGAGACAGAATCGATGTTCCCTCTGGATTGTGGGGAGAAGAGCTTAGTTCGGAAGGAATTAGACCTTCAAGAGTACATTCTAGCGGAGAGAGAGATGGAAGAAAAGCCCAACAGTTCTAAAAGAATTTATTAGAAATATTTAACAATAATTATGGCCGTAGAAAATAAAGAGGCAGCTCAATCAGCTGAGACAATGAGAGTTGTTGATGGGCAAGTATTTGAGATTAGACAGTTGCCCGATGCAAAGACTAAGCGTATAACTGTCGATAATGTTGGTAATAGCGGCAGTCCACGGTTCAAGCGCGAATATAAAAGGTAACAAATTTACTCCTGGAGTTTTTCGGATAATTTTGAAAGCTGGTAGGTTACAAATACAGCTAAAACTGTAACTACTAAAGCATATATTAAAAGCGAAATTATTCCGCTTCCGTTTGGCAATAATTTTTTAACATAAGAATTAACAAATTCCTGAATTAGGCTATTCCAGGCAAGGGCTGCAACCAAGCCAAAAGCAGAAGTTGCCAAAGTTAACATTTGTTTTGCAATCTCAGCGTGCAGTTTTTTTGAATTCTCCTGCCTGCCGGTAGGCAGGTTTCGGGAATTACTCGGCATATAATGATATAATACAGGAAGAAAATTCAAAATGCAAAATTCAAAATTGCAAGTAAAAAATAAAAAGTTTTGACTTTTGAACTTTGATTTTTTAACATGTATCAACCTAAATTTACAATAACTAACAAAATCCTCAAGAATATCGGAAGCATAGAAGCTTCGAAAGAAGTAATAGATAACGCTCCGCTTTTGCCATATTTCGAAAAAGAATTTAGAGAAGATGCTCTGGTTAGAAGCGTTCATTTTGGAACCCACATTGAAGGAAACGAACTTAATTTATCAGAAGCAGAGAAGGTGTTAAAAGGTCAAGACGTCTCGGCCCGGGATCGAGACATCCAGGAGGTAATAAACTACAGAAAAGTAATGGATTATATAAGCTCCTTTCATCCAAAAGATAGACACGAAGAAATTAGCTTAAACGTGATAAAAGAGCTTCATAAATTAACGGTTGCCAAAATTTTGCCGCAAGATCAATGCGGAGTTTTTAGAAAAACCCAGGTTGTTGTTAAAAATAGTCATACAGGAGAAGTTTCTTTTAGACCGCCGATGGCAGTGGCTGTATCATTTCAGATAAAAGATTTATTAGAATTTGTAAATTCAGGAGAAGAAGATGATATTAACTCGGTTTTAAAATCAGGCGCAGTGCATTACGAACTTGTTAGAATTCATCCGTTTTTGGACGGAAACGGAAGAGTAGCCAGGGCTTTTGCGACCCTAATTCTATACAAAGAAGGATACGACATAAGAAAGTTTTTCTCTTTGGAAGAGTATTTTGACAAAAATGCGCTTGATTATTACGACGCTCTGCAAAGTGTTGAAAAAAGAGAAGGGGATTTAACTTTGTGGCTTGAGTATTTTACTCTTGGACTTTCAATTGAGTTATCTAAAATAAGGCAAAAAGTAGAAAGCATCTCGGTTGATGCAAAACTAAAGGAAAAACTGGGTGGTTCTCCGATTTTACTCTCGCCAAGACAATTAAAGCTTATTGAATATATTCAAAAAGTAGGATATCTTCAAAACCAAGCGTTTGAAAGCTTGTTTCCAATGGTTTCGGAAGACACAATTTTAAACGAGTTAAAAGGATTAACCAAAGCGGGAATTATTAAAAAACATGGGGTTACAAAGGGTGCAAAGTATATAATGGCATAATGATTACAGTTAAAAAAGCAACAGTTAAAGATTTAGAAGATGTTTTGGCCTTGTACAAGAAATTGCTCGATTATGAAGCTGTATTTACAAATGAGTTTAAGAAGGGATGGGAGTATTCCAAAAAAGGAAGAGCATTTTTTGAGAGTAGATTAAAAGGATATAATTCTTTTACTCTTCTTGCCGAAAAAGAAGGAAAGCTTGTGGGTTTTGCAATGACTCACATTTCTAAAGCAATGGCACGTCAGAGAATAAAACTTGCCACATTGGAATATCTATACACCGAAGAAAACATGAGGAAAAAAGGCATTGGAACGATGTTGTTGGAAGAAGTAAAGAAGATATTAAGAAATAAAAATGTGCCAAGATTAAGATTAACAACATTTCTAGAAAATTCAAATGCGATTAATTTCTATAAAGACCATGAATTTAAAGAGTTTACATTAAATATGGAAACCGACTTGTAACGTATGAAATTTAAAGAACTTACCGAGTATTTCGAAAAACTTGAGAAAACCTCTTCAAGGCTTATCTTGATTGAGATTCTTTCTGAACTTTTCAAAGAAACTCCCGCAAGTGAAATTGAAAAAATTGTTTATTTAATCCAAGGGCGGCTTGCGCCGTTTTTTGTCCCGATTGAGATCGGGATGGCGGAAAAAACAGTAGCGCAGTCAATTGCCAACGCCTACGGATTAAAAAGAGAAGAAGTGCTAAAAAGCTATCAAAAATTGGGGGATATGGGACTTGTCGCAAGCGACTTAAGTCAAAATTCAAAATTCAAAATTCAAAAGTCCGAGATTTCAGTTGATGAGGTTTTCAAAACTCTTACTGAAATTGCTCACACATCTGGAGAGGGAACAGTTGATAAAAGACAAACATTGCTTTCGGAACTTCTCAAAAAACTTAATTCAACAAGCGCCAAGCACTTGGTTAGAATTCCTTTAGGAAATACCCGCCTTGGAATAGGAGATCCGACTGTTTTGGACGGTTTGGCGACTGCAAAACTTGGAGATAAATCAAAAAGAAAACTTTTGGAAGGCGCATACAATCGGACTTCGGACTTGGGTTTAATCGCTAAAACTTTATGGGAAAAAGGGCTTCCGGCCGTTCAAAAACTTGAAGTCAGAGTCGGAAATCCCATTCGTTCCGAACTTTGCGAAAGACTTCCGACGCCGGAGAAAGTAATAGAAAAGATGGTAGAAGTTGATACGCAACTGAAATATGATGGATTTAGAGTTCAAATTCATAAAAATGGTGATCAAATACGCATGTTTTCGCGAAACTTGGAAGAAATGACTCAGATGTTTCCGGAGCTAACGAAAGCCGCAAAAGCACAAATTAAAGCCAAAACCGTAATCTTAGATTCGGAAGCGCTGGCTTATAATCCCGATTCCGAAGAATTTTTACCTTTTCAGGAAACTACAAAAAGAAGAAGAAAACACGGTATTGAGGAGCTTTCTAAAACACTTCCTTTAAAAGCTTTTGTTTTTGACATTTTATATAAAGACGGGAAACAGCTTTTGGATGAGCCTCTTTTAAAAAGAATGGAGATTTTAAAAGAAACCATAACGGAAGACGATGTTCTAATCCGCACAAAAAATCAGACCGTAAAAGATCCTAAAGCTTTGGGAATTCTTTTGGAAGATGCAATTTCCAAAGGCTTGGAGGGGTTGGTTGTAAAAAGATTGGATAGTCCGTATGAAGCAGGAGGAAGGAATTTTAACTGGGTAAAGCTAAAAAAACACTCGTCTGGAGAATTAAACGATACTATAGATTGTGTGATTTTGGGTTACATTAGCGGCAAAGGGAAAAGAACCGCTTTTGGGGCAGGAGCGCTTTTAGTTGGAGTATACGATAAAAAATCGGATGAGTTTGTAACTGTTTCTAAAATCGGCACAGGCTTAACAGATGAAGAGTGGCGCGAGGTTCATAAAAGAGCGGATAAAATAAGTCTTGATCATAAGCCTGCAAGAGTTGCTTCTTCAATAATCCCGTCGGTTTGGATAAAACCTGAAATTGTCATCGAAGTTTTGGCAGATGAAATAACGCGAAGTCCAATTCATACTGCCGGCAAGACCGATACGGAGCCGGGATACGCTTTAAGATTTCCGCGTTTGGTATCGTTTAGAAGCTCTGATAAAAAGGCAGAGGATGCAACTTCGGTTTCCGAATTAATTGAGATGTATAAACAGCAGGGGAAATAATTATCTTGCAGGATTTAATTCTACTTGGCTTGCGGCTTTTGGTAAAACATTAACGCTTGAATCTGCCTTGGCGGCAACTTCATGTTCAGATTCACGTTCCAGCATGGCAGAGGTAAGTAAATTAATATCATCTATATGTGGTATATGCTTTGGAGGCTCAGATTTTAGCAGAGCTGAAGCTATAGAATCAATATCTCTTCCTTGAGTTTTTTGAACGGTATGCCTAAGGGTTTCAGATAACGCCATAAATTAGATATTTTCTAGTCTAATCATCGCACTATAAGACGTGTTTGTCAAGAGGCAATTTTAACTCAAATAAGATCTAGTTAATATTCGTTCAGTCAATTCCTCAAAAAAATCTATCTGAAGCCCTAGAAGATGTTCAACCTTTTTATTAAATTCATTTCTTGAACCCGTATCTATGAGTATTGCGCCCATTGTCCTTTCCAAAAGCATCAGATGTATATTTTTTATCGCTTCTGGGTCGCTTTTGACAACGGGAATTTGATAGAAATTTTTAAGCCATTTCTTGACAAATTCTAGATACTTCGAATACGTAAAATTTATATCATTTATTGCTTCCAGGCACCAGTGCAAATTAAAAATTAGGTCATAAAACCTTGGTCTATAAGTCCAGTAAAGATTTGAGAGTAAAACAAACTCTTTGCCGCTGTAAAGAATATCCTTGGAGCTTAAATGGCCGTGGGAAAAAACAAGTTTGCTGTCAAGATTCTTTCTCATTGTGTCTTTGTAGATTTTAACGAGCCGGCTAATTTTTTCTTCGGGAACATACTTATTGAGAACGGATTTGTAGTTTGATATTTTAGTCCAAGTGTCAACGCGTCTTAATACAAAGTTTTTGGAAGAATCGTCTTTTTCCTCAGTTTTTGTAAAAGGGACGTTAAGACATTTAGTCTTGTACTCCTGATAAAAATCACAAAATAATTTTATTTCATCATCGCTTGGAAAAGGCATAAGATGTATTTTGGGATAGGGGATGTATTCGGTTATTAAAAAACCAAACCCATCTTTTTCGTTCCATTTTTGGTAAGCGTAAAGCTCGGGCAACCTTATAATTTTGCTTTTATTTTGTTCTTTAAAACCAAGCAATATATCAGCTTCATCAGTTTCGGGATGAAGCCCTTGGAGTTTTAAAACTGCAGGTTTGCCTTTGTAAATTCCTTTATAAATTATGCTTCCTACTTTGTCGGGATCATAAATGACCCCTTTATAAATAAGTTTTTGAGGACTAAAACCCGTTTTTGAAACAGCTATAGATAAAACTTGATTTTCTTTTTTTGAGAAATCTTCTTGAGTGAAGTATTTTCCAACGATTTTTATCATTCTTCGAATAAATTATAACATCAATTTATGCTAAAATGGCGTTGTGGAATTAAGAAAAAATTTAATCTTAAGCTTAAAACAACAATTAGATAATAATCCTTTGATTATCGGTTTAATTCTTGTTGGTTCTTTAGCTAGGTCAAAAACAGATATTTATCGATCAGATAAATTTTCAGATCTAGAAGCTTATGTAATAGTCAAAAATGAAAATGTTGAAAAAATAGAGGAAGAACTCGTACTAATAGTTAAAAAGCTTGGGAAAGTAATTTTTTCATACAAAAACAGATGGTCAGGTTTTTCAACTGTTTTCGACGATTTATTTAGATTAGAGCTTCCAGTAATAAAAGAGTCCGAGATCCCCGCAGTATTCTCAAGGCCGAAAGCGCAACCAGTTAAAGTATTAATAGATAAAACTAACGGAAAACTTGAGGAATCGTTTGCAAAAAGACCGAAAAATATTGATCTTGAAAAGCTGTTCCGATACGAAGTTGATGACTTCTGGTACATGTCAATTGTTGCCAGTCAATATTACAAGAGGGGAGAATTGTATAATACAAAATCAGCTTTGCACATTACTACCTCTTCTTTAATTAAGTTTTTTGAAATGTTGCAAGATCCAAAAATTTTGCTCTTGGAGACAAATAAAAGAATAGAACAGTTTCTTTCTAAAGAACAGCTGTCAATAATCGCAGAATTAACACCACCATATGATAAAAAAGCGATAGGCAATGGTTTAATTAGATCTTTTGATGTGTTCTTAAATATTTCAAAAGAAATATCTCAAAAATATGGATACGATTACAACCAAACTAAAGAATTGGAGATAAGAAAAAAACTGTTGGATTTGTTAAAAAACAAATAATATGGAATTTGTTACTGACCTTCATCTTCATTCCAAATATTCAAGGGCGGTTTCCCGCGACATGAATCTTTACAACATGGCTTTGTGGGGAACCAAAAAGGGTTTGGATATTCTAGCAACCGGCGATTGGACACATCCATTGTGGCGTCGGGAAATTAAACAGGAGTTAGTTGAAGACAGTGAAGGAATATTTACGCTTAAAGATAATAAAGATTTTAAGACCCGTTTTATTCTTTCAGTCGAAATATCGAGTATTTATTCGCAGGGTGGCGCCGTTCGCCGTATCCATAATTTGGTTTTTTCTCCCAGTATCGTAACTTCGGAAAAAATTGCGGCGGAATTAATCAAAAGAGGTTGTAATTTATCCTCTGACGGGCGGCCAATCATTGGTCTTTCCTCAATTCAATTAATGGAGCTAATTTACTCGGTTGATAAGAATGTTCTTTTGGTGCCTTGTCACGCCTGGACACCATGGTTTGCTTTGTATGGTTCGAATTCGGGTTTCGATTCAATTGGAGAGTGTTTTGGGGACTATGCCGACAAAATCTACGGAGTCGAAACCGGCCTTTCCAGTGATCCCTACATGAATTGGCAGATAAAAGAATTGGAAAACCGTTCGCTTATTTCTACTTCCGATGCGCATAGCCTTCCGAAAATGGGCAGAGAGGCAACCGTTTTTGTGCCAAATGATGCAAAAGCAGACAATTTGAAAATAAATTACCGGGACATTACGGACGCTATTAAACAAAATCCACAAGGGAAATTAAAAATCGGCTACACCATTGAGTTTTATCCGGAGGAGGGGAAATACCATTTTACCGGACACCGTAACTGCAATTTTGTGCAAAATCCAAAACAAACTAAAGAGAATGGCAATATTTGCCCTATTTGTCACCGGCCGTTAACAGTTGGCGTAATGCATAGGGTTGAAGAGCTGGCTAAAAATTCTCGTTTTCCCGATGAAGTTTTCAAAATAAATTCAAACGGAGTAAGGTGGATTTTGGATCCAACAAAAAAGCACCCGCCGTTTGTAAAACTCGTTCCTTTAAATGAAATTATTGCCGAAAGTTTACATTCAACTGTTTCGAGTCAAAAAGTCAAGGATTTGTATAATAGCCTTTGTCAAAAATTTGGTTCGGAAATTAATGTTCTACTTAAGACTTTAATACCGGATTTGCAAAAAGAAGCAGGAGAAAGAGTTGCCGAGGGCGTTAGTAAAGTTAGAAAAGGCGATATTGTAATTTTGCCGGGATTTGACGGGCAGTACGGAATTGTAAAAATCTGGGATGATAAAAAAACAACGGAAGAGCAAGATGACACTGTTAGTCAATTGGGAATTGACTTTTAAGTCAAGTCAATATACATTAATGATTAGGCGACCTTCCTTAAGCTTTGCGTTTGCCTTTTATATTATTCATGCGAGGCTACGGGGCTTTATCGGAGGGCAAGAAGGGGGTGAAATAGATGGACGCACAAACAAAAGCATTAGCAAAACCACTAGCAGATTTATACGCAAAAGCTCCAGCTCTTCCTGACAATATTAGAGAAGTTTTGGTAAAAATTGCTCCCTGGCTTTCTTTAATTTTTGGAGTTTTAACAGTATTAACAGGAATAGCAGCGCTTGGGTTATTTACGGCTTTCTCTCCTTTTGCAGCAGCGTACGGAGGACTTGGTTACAGCGCATTTACAATGGTTTACGCGGTAATTGTAATCGTAGAAGGCGTTGTTATGGTTATTGCATTTTCTCCTCTTAAGGCGAGAAAAGTAAGAGGATGGAATTTATTATTCTGGACCGAGATTCTTGCAATAATAAGTTCTGTGGTAACTTTAAACGTCGGAAGTGTAGTGGGAGCATTAATAGGAGCAGCGATCGCATTCTATATCTTGTTCCAAATGAGGTCATATTATAACTAAATTAGAAGATCTTATTTGCAAGGAGTATACTCTTTACAAAGATTGCTTTTGATATATTAATTGTTATATTGATATATTTTAATAAGTAATCTTTGTTATTTAAGAAGTGATAAAATAGGTTTTATGAAACTTATAGTTGGAATCGGCAACCCCGGTGAAAAACATGAGCATACAAGACATAATTTGGGATTTGTGGTTGTTGATGCTTTATTTAAAGACTATTCTCCGGCAAAAAAATCTTTTTCTTTAGAGAAAAAATTCCAGGCAGAAATTGCCGAAATAAACTGGAAGCCGAAAAAGGAAGTTTTGGAAAAAGTAATTCTGGCAAAACCCCAAACTTATATGAATAATTCGGGATTTGCTGTTTCTTCAATTTCAAAATTTTATAAAATAAAGCCAAGCGATATTTGGGTAGTTCATGATGAAGTTGATTTGCCCTTGGGAGCTATGAAAATAAGATTGGGCGGCTCATCCGCGGGGCATAAAGGAGTGGAATCAATAATAGAAAGCTTAGGAAGTGAAATGTTTTGGAGATTTAGGCTTGGAATTGGTGCCCAGCATGGCAAATTGCCTAGTAAAAAAATAAAATCTATCGACAATTTTGTTTTGGGGACTTTTGGTGAAAACGAAAGGGGGAAGGCAAGAGAGATTGTTAATAAAGCAAAAAAGGCACTTGAAGACGCCCTCAATGAGGATTTGCAAAAAGCAATGAGCAGGTTTAATACGAAATAATGCAAAAAGTTTCTCAAATCCTTAAAAACTTCGATCCTACAAAAGATAAATATATTTCCAGAGATTTTCAGGCATTCGGAATTTATTTGGCAGAAGAACTGGAGGATTATAAGCACAGAAGCATGTGGATTAAGCTTGCAAAGACAAACCACAGAGCGGTTTTGGAAAAAGCATTATCTTTTACAAAAGACGCAACCGCCGATAATAAGATCGGTCTTTTTTTATGGAAACTTAAGCAGATAAAAAGTGATGCAGCCTCAAAATCCCAAAAAAAATAATTTATGCAAGCTAGAATTTTCATATTAGGTTTTGTTCAGGGTGTTGGCTTTAGGCAATTTGTTAGGAACAAAGCTCGGGATTTAAATCTTGCAGGTTATGTTAAAAATCTTCTTGATGGAAGAGTTGAAGTATTAGTTCAAGGCACAAAAGAAGATATACAAAGACTTATCGCAATATGTGAAAAAGGCACATTTTTTTCAGAAGTAAAATCGGTTCAGGTTGAATGGGAAGAAAGCCGAGAAAAATATCAAACCTTTGAAATACTGCATTAAGATTTTTTCGAAAATACATAACTTGCTATTAAGGTTACAATCGGCACAGATAAAAGAAGTCCTGCGCTTCCAGCAATAATTTTAATTATTTCATCTGCTACTATTTCGTTATTTAAAATTACC
>Ga0182027_10007350_pt1 | contig 16244 bp, 11 predicted proteins | sample 712E1DmetaG_FD_121300 | JGI IMG/M metagenome (GOLD analysis project Ga0182027, IMG submission 121300) | Permafrost microbial communities from Stordalen Mire, Sweden - 712E1D metaG (Illumina Assembly) | ecosystem: Environmental > Terrestrial > Soil > Wetlands > Permafrost | place: Sweden...
CCGTCCGAGCGAACGCTCCCCAGCCGGCGAGCTACGAGTCGATCGCCGGCGGCGACGACGGGCTCGAACGCGCCCTCGGCGAAGTCGCCCAGCTCTTCGTATCTCACGGCGACGAAATCGGCCACGTCCGTGGAACCGTCGGCGGGGAGCACGTGAACGAGTCCGCTGCGGCGCTCGTGGCGGTCGTAGTGGAGGTACGCCGAGAGGCCGGCTTCCTTCGTGGCGACGATGTCGTGGATGGTCTTGGGCGCGTCCGAGGCGACGGCCTCCTCACCCGCGGCGTCTTCCCCGGGTGCCGTCGTGCTCTCGGCCGCGGCGAGTCGCTCGTGATATGCCTCGGGCCGGCGTCGCATCACCGAGGCCAGGGCCACGCGACTGGCGCGCAGATCCCATGACGAGATGTCGGCGCCCTCGGCCAGGTCCACCACCACGGTCTGGCCTCGAGCGCTGACGAGCACCTCGTCGATGGCGTCGAGGTCCGTGTCGACCAGGCGGGTTCCGTACGGCTTGCCGCCGGCCGCCGCCTTCGCCATATCGGCCAGATCTTCGGCGGCGATCAGCCGGGCGAGCGTGGCCATGCGCATGTGCACTATGTAGATGCCGCCAAACAAACCGTGCCAGTAGCAGTCGTTCGACTGGCCCTGGTAGAGGTTATCGACGGCCCGAGCCTTGCGTGCCGGACCGCCCGCCCCCGCCGCCGGCATGGCAGCGACGGCTTCCGACGCGCGCAGCATCTGCTTGTGCAGCTCGTTGATCTCGCGATAGCGGGCCATGTAGTTGCGCCAGAAGCCACCTCGCAGGTAGCGCGCCGCCGGCAGGTCACGCGCCTGGGCGTCGGCGAGGAGTCGAACGAAGACCGCCGTCTCATCGGGCGGCAGGACCCACTCCGTCATTTCCGTGTACGAGGACGTGGGGACGTAGATCCGCCGGCTGGGAGGGTTCGTGGCGAGCCACTCCGACGGCATGGCCATGGTCAGCCATTCGCCGCTGGCCTCGATCGCCTCAAAGAGGCGGTCCACCCAGTGCTCGCGGCTCCAGCAGTACTCGAACGTGCCCGGCCAGGCGCCGAACTTCTCGCCGTCGTCGCCCATCATGCCGACGTATTGCCCGTCCGGCGTCACGCGCTGGGCCAGGTACGAGATGACGTCATCGACCGGCTTGAACGGGATGCGATACCGCAGCCCCTGTTCCGTACCGAAGATCGAGAGTCGCTTGCCGCGATCGTCGGTCGTGAAGGCGGTCCACATGGCGTCTTCGCGGATCGAGGCGGCGCGCAGGTGGTTGTCGTCCAGGCAGGTCCACTCGTAGCCGGCGTCGGCCAGGTCGAACGCCAGCGACGGCTCCCAGACGCGCTCGGCCAGCCAGGCCCCGCGTGGCCGCTGCCCGAAAGTCGCCTCCAATTCGTCTCGCATCCGCATCAGCTGGCCGTGGCGGTCGCGGTCGGGGAGCGTGATCAGGATCGGCTCGTAGTAGCCGCCGCCGACGATCTCGACCTGGCCACGATCGACGAGCCCGCGGATCTGGTCGATCGCCTCGGGCTTGTTGGCGGCCATCCACTGCAGCAGCGGCCCGGTGTAGTGAAGGCCAAGGCGAATCCCCGGATGCCGCTCCAGGGCGTAGAGCATCGGAGAGTAGGCGTGCTGGTAGACGTCCTCGATCACCCAGCCGAAGTTGCCGACCGGCTGGTGGTTGTGGATGACGAGAGAGAGCGAAACACGGCCGCCCAATCCGGCGTCAGCCCGCTTCGGTCGGTGGTCGCCGAACGCTCGGCTTCTTGACCTCTGCGCCCGCGGCAGGCATGTACATCCGCTCGACATACTCGTGGAGCATTCGGATCGTGGAGAACCGCCAGATCGTGCTCGCGATCGAACGGCGCATCTCCGCCGTCCAGCCCGCCGGGACGTCGTCCTCGTCGCGGCCGTAATAGAGCGGCACGACCTCCTGCTCGAGCAGTCGGTACAGGTCCTGGGAGTCGGCGTAGTCCTGCGCGCCTTCGTCGGGGTTGGTTTCACGACCGCCGATGGCCCAGCCGTTGTCGCCGAGCCAGCCTTCGTCCCACCAGCCGTCGAGGACGGAGAGGTTGACGACGCCGTTGGCCGAGGCCTTCATGCCGCTGGTGCCGGAGGCCTCGAGCGGGCGGCGTGGGTTGTTGAGCCAGACGTCGACGCCCTGGACCATGAACCTGGCCACGCGCATGTCGTAGTCCTCGAGAATGAAGACTCGACCGCGGAGCTGGGGCGAGCGCGACCGGGCGAAGATCTCCTGGATCACGCCCTGGCCGGGTCGATCGGCCGGGTGGGCCTTGCCGGCGAAGATGATCTGAACGGGCCGCTCCTTGTCCCACAGCAGCCGCGAGATCCGGTCCATGTCTCTGAAGAGCAATGCGGCGCGCTTGTAGGTCGCGAAGCGGCGGGCGAAGCCGATCGTCAGCGCGCTGACGTCGAGGACGTCTTCGAGCTCCTCGAGCGTGCCCGGCGACTCGCCGTGGCGAGCGAATTGGTGCCGCAGCCGGTTGCGGGCGAAGATCATCAGCTCGAGCTTCTGGCGCTGATGCGCTTCCCACAGGTCCACGTCGGGGATCTGCTCCGTGCGCTCCCAGAAGCGATCCGACCCGTTGCGGGCATCGACGTTGTCGAGCTCGGCGCCCAGATAGCGCTCGAAAATGTCGCGCATCGGCTGACCGACCCAGGTGGGCATGTGGACGCCGTTGGTCACGGCCAGGATCTGCTTGTTGCCGAGACCCTGCCAGGTGTTGTTGGCCGTGACACTGTGCAGCTTGCTGACCGCGTTGGCGCCGTTGGAGAGACGCAGCGAGAGCGCGGTCATGTCGAGCTGGCGCGAGTCGCCGTCGACGCCACGGGCGAGATCCAGGACGCGATCCATCGGCACGCCGCCCGTGCCCTTGCGGCCGTCGCCGTCGTACAGCGGCCCGATGACGCGGCGGGCCAGGTCCGCGTCAAAGCGCTCGTTGCCGGCAGCGACGGGCGTGTGGATCGTGAAGATGGTGTTGGAGCGGACGCGTTCCAGGGCATCTTCAAGAGCCACTCCCTGGGCCACGAGGGCGCGGGTGCGCTCGACGAGCTGTAGGGCGGAGTGGCCTTCATTGAGGTGCCAGACCGCAGGCGTGACACCCAGGGCCTTGAGGGCCCGGACGCCGCCCGCGCCAAGCATAAATTCCTGGTGGAGGCGCATCTCGCGGCCGCGGACGTAAAGGATGTGGGTGATCGGCCGGTCCGACTCGGCGTTGTCGGGAATGTCGGTGTCGAGCAGGATCACCGGCACGCGGCCGACCTGGACCAGCCAGACGGCGGCGAAGAGATCGCGCCCGGGCAGCTCGAGGGAGACGGTGAGCGGCTCGCCGTCCTGGCCGAGGACCCGCAGGATCGGCAGCTTGGCCAGGTCGTAGTCGGGGTAGGCGTGCTCCTGGTGACCGTCCGCGTCGATCGTCTGGCGGAAGTAGCCGTGTTTGTACAGCAGCCCCACGCCGATGAGCGGCATGGCCATGTCGCTGGCCGACTTGATGTGGTCGCCGGCGAGGACGCCCAAGCCGCCGGAGTAGATGCCCAGGCTCTCGTGGAAGCCGTACTCGGCGCAGAAGTAGGCGATGGGGCCGTGCAGGGCGGACCCGTACTCGCGGTTGAACCAGTGCTCGCGGCCGCCGGCCATGTAGCGGTCGAAGCCTGCCAGCACCTGGGTGTACTCGGCCATGAAGGCCGGGTCGTCGAGCAAATCCGACCAGGCGATCGGCTGCGACAGGACTTCCACGGGGTTCCGGTAGCGCGACCACGAGAGGCCGTCGATCCGGCTGAATAGCGCCCGAGCCCGCGGGTTCCAGCTCCACCACATGTTGTAGGACAGCCGTCGCAGGCCCTCGAGCTGCGGTGGCAGCCGGAAGGACGCGCCCGGGAGTGTAGGAACCTGTACCGGGTGTTCCATCTGTCGCCATCATATCCGACGCCAGGTCCAAGCTCGCCCGACGGCGACAAATGCTCGTCCGGGTGTCGCTTTGTCGGCGCGGTGGCTTCCTTCCAGCGCGCCATTGACTACCATGGACGGGGTTTGGTGCCAGCGTCCGGGATCCACCTACAGGAGCGAACAATGCGGGTCGTCTGCATCGCCGCCGAATGCGAGCCCTGGGCGAAGACGGGCGGCTTGGGCGACGTGGTCGACGCACTGGCGCGAGCGGTGGGCGCAACGGGCAAGACCGGCGAGGACACCGGCGCGGTCGCCCCGACCGGTACACGAAAGCCGCGGGTGCCCCAGTCGCAGGTATGGGTGGGCACCGGTGCCGTGATGGGCGTCGGCAAAGGCGAGGCCGAGCTGCCCGGGTACGTCGAACCGCCGGTGGATGTCTTCCTGCCGAAGTACCGCGGCGTCGTCGCGCCCGATTGGGCCACTTCCAGGTCGCTGGCCGTGCCGGATCCAATGGCGGAAACCGGCACCACGGATGTGACCCTGGTCGAGTTCGAGGATCGAGGCTACCGGGTCAGGCTCATCGACCACCCGCCGGCCTTCGATCGCGAGGGGTTCTACGGCGATGCGGACGGCGATTACCCCGACAACGGCTGGCGTTTCGGCCTGTTGTGCCGGGCGGCGATCGAGGCCCTGCTGACCGATGAACGCCCGGTCGACGTGCTGCATCTCCACGACTGGCAGGCCATGCCGGCGGTCGTCCTCCGCGACTGCGCCTATCAGGCCTACCCGCTCATCTCGCGGGCTGCCGTCATGGTCACCATTCACAACCTCGCCTATCAGGGCTGGCTGACTCCCGACCAGGCGGCCGACATGCTCTTCCCGGACGAGTTGAAGCAGGCCCTCGAGCCCAGGTCCAAAGGCATGCTCCTGCTGCGCGAAGGCATCGAGCGAGCCGAACTGGTCAACACGGTCAGCCCCGGCTACGCCGCCGAGATCCTGCGGCCGACGCTGGGCGTGGGCCTCGACGCCGCGCTGGCTCGCCTCGGGCATCGGTTCGGTGGGATCCTGAACGGGCTCGACATGGGCGTCTGGAACCCTGCCACCGACGCCGCCCTGCCGGAGCCCTATTCACGTGCCGAACCGGCGGGCAAGGCGACCTGTCGGCGCGCGCTGCTGTCCGAGCTCGGCTTCGATCCCGACGACGCCGGCCCGGTGCTGGGCATGATCGGTCGGCTCGATCCACAGAAGGGCTTCGACCTTCTGGCCGGAGCCGCGCCCGATCTGGTCGCCGACGGGGCACGGCTGGTGGTCCTCGGCTCTGGGGATCCCAGTTTGATCGGCGGCCTGAGCGCCCTCGCGAAGAAGCACCCAACGTCCGTCGCCGTGATCGACGCATTCGACCGCGACCTGGCCCGGCGGATCTACGCCGGCGCGGACCTGTACCTGATGCCGTCCCGCTTCGAACCGTGCGGGCAGGGGCAGATGATCGCTATGCGGTACGGCACGCCGCCGATCGTGCACCGGACCGGCGGGCTCGCCGACACGGTCGAGGACGTGGACGAGCGTCCGATCGACGGGACCGGTTTCGTCCACAGCGCCGCGACTACGAAGTCGCTCCTCGAGGCCTGCCGGCGAGCGGTGAGCCGCTTCGGCCGTGGCGGCCGCGACTGGGCCGGGCTGCAAGACCGGGGCATGGCCATCGACTGGTCGTGGGAATCGGGCCCGGCCGAGCAATACGCGGCCTCGTATCGGCGAGCGATCTCGCTCCGCCGCGAGAACCGACCCACACCCTAGGCCCGCGTCCGTCGCCGGCTGACCCGGCGAGCGAGATGGCGTAAGGTGGAAGGGCCAACGGAGCCGGCACCCGCCAGAGGATAGTCACAGCCCAGATGTCCATACCGCCATGCGACGTTCTCGTCGTGGGGACCGGCGCGGCCGGGTTGACTGCGGCGCTGGTCGCGGCCGAGCGCGGGGCGAGCGTCCTGATGCTCACCAAGGGCCACGCGCCCGACTCGAGCAGCTGGCACGCTCAGGGCGGGATAGCGGGGGCGATCGGCGACGATGACACCGCTGCGCTTCATGCCGGCGACACGGAGCGGGCCGGTCGCGATCTGTGCCGGCCTAGCGCGGTCCACGTCCTGGTCGAGGAAGGCCCCGAACGCGTCCGCGAGCTCATCACCATGGGCGTGCCGTTCGATCCGGAGCTGAGTCTGGAGGGCGGCCACTCACGCCGGCGAGTGTCGAGCGTGGAAGGCGCCGCGACTGGCTGGGCGGTGACGAGCTTGCTCGGCCGCCGCGCCCTGCGCTCCGATCGGATTGCCACGATCGAGGCCACGGCCGTCCTCTCGCTGCTGGCGGTGGATGGCCGTTGCATCGGCGTGCTCACGCCGGAGGGCCCCGTGACCGCCCGGGCCACTGTTCTGGCCATGGGCGGAGCCGCGGCCCTGTGGGCCCGCACCACGAACCCGGCCGGCCAGATTGGCGACGCCGTGGCGATCGCGGTCACGGCCGGCGCGGCGGTAGCCGACATGGAGTTCATGCAGTTCCACCCGACCGTTCTGGAGGGCTCGCGGCTGTTGCTGACCGAGGCGCTTCGGGGTGAGGGCGCGACCCTGATAGACAGTGCCGGCGAGAGGTTCGTGGATGAGCTGGCACCTCGCGACGAGGTCGCCCGCGCGCTCGTCCGGAAGGGCCGCGCCTTCCTGGACCTGCGATCGATCGATCGCTCGCGGTTCCCCGGCCTGATGGCCGAGATCGAGAGGTCGGGCTTCGATCCGGCGGTCCAGCCGATCCCGGTCTCGCCGGCAGCGCACTACACCATCGGCGGCCTCGTGACCGATCTGAACGGCCGAACCGACATCAACGGGCTCTATGCGGCAGGGGAGTGCGCCGCCACGGGAGTCCACGGCGCCAACCGCCTGGCGTCCAACTCGCTGCTTGAGTGCCTGGTATTCGGTCGCCGCGCGGCGCTGGCCGCGCTCGATGAGCCGCCACTCCCCGCGAGCCTGCGGGACGCTGCGGCTCACGAGCCGGCGGCGCCCCCCGAGCGCGTCGCACCCGAATCGCTGCGCGAGCAGGTCTGGCGCGACGCCGGCGTGATGCGCGACCCCGCCGCTCTGACTGAACTGGCTGCCAGCCCGGACCCCGTGGCATCGCTCGTGGCCCGGTTCGCCCTGGCGCGTGCCGAGAGCCGCGGCGTCCACTACCGTATCGACGTGCCCGCCCCCGATCCGGCATTCGAAGGGCATTTCGTCCTGCGACCCGGCCGCGGTCTCGCTCTGGAGCATTGGACTTGACCGCCACCGAAGCCACTCCGACCCCCGCCCCGGTCTCGTCCTCGCGCCGTCAGATCCGCCGGCCGGACCACGACGCCCTGGCCCGTGTCGTGTCCTCCGCCCTGGCCGAGGACCTCGTCCTGGGCGACCCCACCACCGACGGCCTGTTCGGGATCGAGGCAACGGCCACGATGTCACTCCTGGTCAAGGAGCCGGGCGTCGTCTGTGGGCTGCCCGTGGTCGCGGCCGTGTTGGCGGCCCTGAGCCCGGACGTGGTCGTGACGGCGTCCGTGGCAGATGGCGACCGCGTCACCGACGTCCCCATCGAGATTGCCCGCATTACCGGCCCCACACGGGCCATCCTGTCGGGCGAGCGGACGGCGCTCAATCTGCTCGGCCGGCTGTGCGGCATCGCGACCCTCACCTCGCGCTGCGTCGCCGAGCTCGATGGAACCGGGGCCACGCTGCTCGATACCCGCAAGACCACGGCCGGCCTGCGCGACCTGGAGAAGTACGCCGTCCGGTGCGGCGGTGGCACGAACCATCGCCTCAACCTGGGCGAGGCGTTGCTCGTCAAGGACAACCACCTGCATCTGGCCGGCGGCATCGCCGCGGCCGTGGCGGCGCTACGCCACTCGGCTCCGCGCCTGCGCCTCGAGGTCGAGGCCGAAACGCTCGATGACGTTAAGGTCGCCCTCGATGCCGGCGTGAACAGGATCCTGCTCGACAACATGAGCCTCGATGAGATGCGCCAGGCAGTAGCCCTGGTCGGCGGCCGCGTCGAGACAGAAGCGTCGGGTGGGATCACGCTGGCCAACCTGCGCGCGGTCGGTGAGACGGGCGTCGACTTCGTCTCGCTCGGGGCGCTGACGCACTCCGCTCGGGCGCTCGACGTCTCGCTCGAGGTGGCCGGGTGACGCCGAACGGCCGGCCCGCAGCCGCGGAGTCCGCAGCTCCAGCCGGATCGGCGACCACCGCCTCGACGGCGCCCCCGGCCGCCTTCGGCCCAGGTTCGGTCGTGGTTCCGCCGCCGGGCGATCCGGCCACGTTCCCGGCCCTCCAGGCGGAGATCCGCGAGCTGGCCCGCGAGCACAACGCCATAGTTCTGTCGCACAGCTACGAGCGGCCCGAGATCCAGGACGTGGCCGACCACGTCGGAGACTCGCTCCGCCTGTCGAGGATCGCGGCGTCCGCGCCGGAGTCGACGATCGTCTTCTGCGGCGTCTCGTTCATGGCCGAGACCGCGAAGATCCTCTCGCCCGACAAGCGCGTCCTGCTGCCGGATCTGGCGGCCGGCTGTTCGCTCGCCGACTCGATCACGGTCGAGCAGCTGCGCGGCTGGAAGGCCGAGCATCGCGGCGCGGTCGTGGTCTCGTACGTGAACACCAGCGCCGCGGTCAAGGCGGAGAGCGACTACTGCTGCACTTCGAGCAACGCCCGGGCGGTCATCGACGCCATTCCCGCCGACCGCCGGATCCTGTTTCTGCCGGACATGTTCCTGGGCCTGTGGCTGCAGCGAGTGACCGGCCGCAAGCTCACGATCTGGCTGGGCGAGTGCCACGTCCACGCCGGCATCAAGCCCTCGGACGTGGCTGAGTGGCACGCTCGCGAGCCCGGCGCCGAGCTCCTCATCCATCCCGAGTGCGGCTGCACCAGCCAGGTCATCGAGATCGCCGGGGACGACGCGGCTTTCGGCGGAAAGCCGGCCCACATCCTCTCGACCGAGGGCATGGTTACCTACGCCGAACAGTCGCCCGCCGACACCTTCCTCATCGCCACCGAGACCGGCATCCTGCACCGCCTCGAGCAGAAGGCGCCGGGCAAGCGTTTCGTGCCGGTGAACCGCGAGGCCGTCTGCCAGTACATGAAGCTGACCACACTCGAGAAGGTCCGCGACTCGCTACGCCTCGGCATCCACGAGATCGACGTCCCAGCCGATGTCGCGGCCAAGGCGCGCCTGGCCCTGGAGCGAATGATCGCGATCGGCTGACCCTTTCTGGACCCGGGTCCCGATAGCGACGCTCGCGCAGTCGCATCTGCTCACCCCGCGAGCATTCTCGACCGATTCGAGCCGCACGAGACCTCGATTCTCGCCGGGTGAGCACATCCGACCATCGGGAGTGGTCGGCCACCTCCGGAACGTCGCATCTGCCCAACTGGACGCACAAACGTGACCTGACAGCCGCCATGTGGTCGGCAGTGGATGCCGATTCGAGCAGAAAGGACGGGTTACGACGCCCGCAAGCGGTCGCCCGGTCGTGTGTGCTCACCCCATGAGCAGCGCGGTCGGCGAGGTCCAGCGTCGATCCGCCGGCCCGCGGCGCCGCCGACGGCGTTAGCTCGGGCGGCCGATGTCGAGCTGGACGGCGGGCAGCCGGTCGACCTGGGCAAGTCGGGTGAACAGGTTGCCTTTCGATCGGTAGTGGTCGACCAGGCGTGCGTACTCGTCGGCGACCCAGGCGTAGTCCGGGTGGCCGGCCTGCCACTCGCGACTGAACACGACGCCGCGCAGCCTGACCTGCATCAGCTCCTTGAGGCAGTTGAAGCAGGGCTGGAGCGTCGTGTAGAGGATCGCGCCGTCGATCGCCGTGCCGAAGCGCGCGGCCGTGGCGATGGCGTTCTGTTCCGCGTGAACGCACAGGCAGATGTCGTACAGCTTGCCGGACAGGCTGGCGTCGGGCTGCTCGATGCGAAGCGCACAGCGGCGGCAGCCTCGCTCGGTCTCGGTGCAGTTGGGATAGCCCGCCGGCGTGCCGTTGTAGCCGCTGCCGAGGACGCGGTCGTCGCGGACGATGATCGCTCCCACGTGCGAACCCAGGCACTTCGCGCCCGTCTCGACGACGAGCGCCAGTCGCATGTAGAAGTCGTGGCGTTGCCAGCTGGCATCGGCAAGTTCGATGACGTCCGGGGCCATCGGATTCCTCGTTCGTCTTGAGCCGGCGCGCGTGGTCGGCTGGTGGGATGCCGTGACGGTACACGAGCGGCCGCCACGCTGCGCGGCCTGGGACGCATCCACCCGAAAGGGGTATCGATCCCCTCCGCTCGGGTCGTTACATTGGCGTTGCAGCGGCAGCCGCGGGCTACAATCGAGCGACTCAGATATCCGCTGGGGGTCCGGGGGGACAGCTAGATGATCGTCCACCTTCTCGAGTTTCGGGCAGTCCCAGGCCACGAAGGCGAAGTGGCCGGCTACTTGAGCCATCGAGCCCTGGCCGCTCCTCCTGCGGATGGCTTGATATCCCGTCTTGTTGGCCGCCGCCTGAGCGCCCAGGGTCGAGAGCATCTGGCGGCGACGACGTGGCGCGACGAAGCCTCCTTCGACCGCGGCACGAGGGATGAGGGGTTGCCGGAGTACTTGCGCCCTACGGCTTCGATGCTTGGCGACAAGGCATCCACCAGGTATCGTGTGGTAGCCTCGACCGGACTCGGCAGCGAGGGAGCACGGGTCCTGCGACTCTACAGGACCACGATCGCCGCCGATTCGGCTGAGCTCTGGAAGGCGCGGACTCTCGAATCCATCGGTCAGCTCGTTTCGAAAGAGGGCTTGCTGAGCATGGTTGCCGGGGTCTGCTTCGACGGAGACGTGTCTACCGAGCGTGCCGGCGATGTTGGCATCGCCGTCATGACAGCCTGGACCGAATGGAATCGGTTGCTGGTCGCCACGGGCGGCCGCCTCAACGAGGCGATATTGGACACCGAACTCGCGGACCTCGAGGGGCCGGCCACGACCGACCATTTCGAGCTCCTCGGGGAGGACCCTGGGCCTGGGTAGAGGTTCGAATGGGAGCGTCCAGACGATGAGGGGTATCAGTCTGATCTTGAACGGGGCGGGCGGAATCGGGTGCGGACGGGCCCATGTGCGAACTATCTGCCCTGCTGCCGCGTCTATATCCATGTATGGCTTCGTGCAACGAGCTGGCTTCGTGCAACGAGCGGGCACGGGACACCTAGCGTCGGATAGGATGCGCACCTTGGGACGCATGAGATGACCCGGAACACACCCGCCCGCGCCGTGATCCGGGGCCGAGGGCCACTCCGGGCGGCGCTCCATGTCTCGGCGTCCGCCCCCGCTATCTTTCTGGCGGCGAGTGCCGTGGCCTCGCTGGCCTACTTCTTCACGTTCCTCCGACCGGCAGCCGACTGGCTGGAAGGCATTCTGCCCGTCGATCCGGCCGACGCGAATCCGGCCGTCGCTATCCTGGCAGCGGTCGGCTTCGCGGCCCTGACCGTCGGCCTGGTGCGCGGCAAGTCGGTTGCGTGGTGGCTCACCATGGCCACTCTCTCGGTCTCGCTGCTGGCCCAGGCCCGGGTGCTGTCGCACCCGCTCGTCGTGATTGTCGTCGGCGGCTTGCTGGCGATCCTCCTGGCCGATCGTCACCGCTACGAAGTCGAGACCGGCATCGGTTGGCGCCGCCTCATCATTGCCCTCGTGGTCGTGGGTGGCCTGGTCGTGGGGCTCGAGACGTCGATGATCATCGCCACCACCGGGGACTGGCCGCGGCCTCTGTCAGCATTGAGCGACATCACCGCCGCCATCGGCAATGCCTTCGGGCTGAGCGACGCCACTGCCAATGGGGTCCTCCACCAGACGAGCGTGGACGCGATCCTGGGCCTCCTGCTCGTGGCCGCCCGCCTGCCGATCGTGCTGGCCGCCGTCGGCGTGCTGAGCCGTGTGGCCGAGCCGCCGGCCGACCCAACTACCCGCGCTCGCGCTCGGTCGATCACTGACCGCTACGGCTGCGGCGCGCTCCTGCCGTTCCAGCTGGGCGAGGACAAGCTCGTGTTCTCACCGCCCGATGCGGACGGGCTCGTCGTGTACGGGCTGGCGGGCCGCACGGCCGTGATTCTGGGAGACCTGATAGGCCCGCCCGAATGCGCGTCAAAGGTATTCGGTGACTTCCTGGCCAACTGCCGCAAGCTCGACCGCATGCCGGTTGTCTACCAGGCCAGTTCAGTCGGGCGTGCGACGCTGATTGGGGCGGGCTTCCGACCCTTCAAGGTCGGCGAGGAAGCTCTGATCGACCTCTCGACCTTCGACACGACCGGCCCGAGGCGAGCCAACCTGCGCCACACCATCACCCGCTGCCGGAAGGACGGAGTGGAGTTCCGCTGGTATCCCAACGGCATCCCGGCCGACGAGTCGCCCTTGCTGGACCAGCTAGAGGCCATCGACACGACCTGGCGCAGGAAAGCCGGGCCCCAGATGGGCTTCACGATCAGCCACTTCGACCGGGCCACGATGTGCTGGCAGCCGATCTCCGTGGCGGTCAACCCGGAGGGCCGAGCGCTCGCCTACACCACGTTCCGCAAGACCGGCGTGGACGGCGGCTGGGTTCTGGACCTCATGCGCCGCGCCCCGGACCGGTCGCCCGGAGCTGTCGAAGCCTGCATCGCCGAGGCCGCGGTGGCGTTCCGAGCCGCCGGCGCCAGGACGTTGTCGCTGGGGTTGGCTCCGCTGGCCGGCCTCGACCCGGCGAGCACGTCCTTCGAGGAGCGGCTGCTGGCAAGGGCCGGCCAGATGGTCCATCCCTGGTATGACGTCGGCGGTCTGGCCCGCTTCAAGAACAAGTTCGATCCGTATTGGATCCCCCGTTTCGGGGCGATTCGCCGCCGTCGCGACCTGATCGGTTTCATAATCGGGCTGCTTAGAATCCATCTGTCCGGCGCCTTCCATCTACCTGGACGCCGCCACGCACCGAGGCAAGTCGCCGCCGCATGAATCTGTCGCTTCCCAAGGTCGGCCTGCCCAAGGTCGGCCGGCCCCATATCGGGTCGTTTCGAGTTGCTCTTGTCGGATCGCTGAGGCCCGGCGCGCGCTTCGAAAGGTTCGCCTGGCTCCCGGTCGGCATCGGCGTTGCCGCCGTAGTCGTGCTCGTGTCGGTCTTCTCCGACACGGTCTACCAGAGCGACGTGACGATGATCGTGATGGGCTTCGATCAGGATCGGGCCCAGCTGATCACCGCGCTCATCATCGCCGCGGTAGCCGCCGCAGCGGTCGGCCTGGTCGTCAATCGCGACGGCTTCGCCACGATGCTCGGCGCCTACGCGCTGGCGGCGTTGTTTGCCCAGACCTTCGTGACCGAAACCCAGAACGCGGTCCGCGCGACCGGAGCCGCCGGTAGCTTCGATCTGGGCGGCTGGTTCCTCACGCTCCTTGCGCTAATTGTGATCGGCGTCGTCTGCGCCTGGGCGGGAGCGACGCTTGCGGTCGCGGCCCGGCCGGGCTTGATCGCCTCGGCCGTCGCCGTCCGCGAGATGGTGAAGCTTCGGCGGCCCAGCCTCCAGCTCGCTCGACTTCCGTTTGGAGTGCTGCTGCTGGTCGCACTCCTCGTCGTGAGCGTCCCCGCCTTCGGCGACATGGTCAACTTCACGCCCGACACCCTGATGCTCGCCGGTGCCCGGGCCCCCGGTCTGGACCACAACCAAACCTTCCCCGACATCAGCATTCCGCCGCTCGAGTCGGACACGCCGAGCCCGAGCGCGGAACCGATCTCCAGTGCCGACCCGAGCTCGTCGATTGCGGCTGCATCGCCGACGCCGACGCCCCCTCCAATGATCACCGCGGCGCCGGGCTCGAAGCCCTGGCTCGCCTGGAAGCCCGCTGGCGGTCCCGGCGTCGTCACCACGGTTCAGATGAACGCGCCGTGGAAGGGCGGGTCCAAGTCGACCTCGCAGCTCGACATCTATACGCCGCCCGGCTACACCCCCAACGGCTCTCGACGCTACCCGGTGCTGTTCGAAGCGCCGACCGGCCTGCCGCTGTGGGACCAGGGAACGGGCGTGATCGGCACGCTCGATACCCTGATCGACTCGGGCGAGATGCCTCCCACGATCGTGGTCTTCATCGACTCCAGCGGCGCGCCCCACCCCGACACTGAATGTGCCGACCACGTGGACGGCAGCCAGTGGTTCGAGACGTATATCACCACCACCGTGGTCAGCTACGTCGACCGGCACTACCGCACGATGACGGATCCGCGCGCCAGGGGCATCATGGGCATGTCGGCCGGTGGCTTCTGCGCCCCGATGCTGGCCCTGCGACACCCCGACCTGTACAGCATCTCGATCTCGTTCTCGGGCTACTTCTGGGTGGGTGCCGGCGGCACGACGTCAGCTGAGCCGTTCGGAGAACAGGGCTACGCCTACAACCTGTTCTCGCCGGCCCAGCTCGCCGTCAAGCTCGCCACTCAGGACAAGTCGCGGGTCTACCTCGTGATCGTCGCCAACAAGGCGCAGGAGTTCTACGGTCCCGCGGCGGACCAGTTCGAGGAGATCCTCCGCCAGACCGGCTACAAGTACCTCGCCGTGGACTCGGTGTACACCCACGGTTGGGGCCAGGTCCGCTTTGACACCCCGGCGGTTCTGGATGCTTTTGCCGCGCAACTGGTGATCAACGGCATCTGGTAGATCTGCCCGGCAGTGGCCCTGCCGGCGCCGCCTCGGGTCCCTGGCATCGTGGCCAAGGCCATGGTAGTCCCGCCGGGCAGCCGTCCGGCATCGAGCGGGAGTAGCTCAGTCGGTAGAGCGTCAGCCTTCCAAGTCAGAATCTCGGAAGCGCGGTGCTCTCCTCGTGAAATCCCCGCACGAATCAGCCGATTCGGCCCCAATTAGGCCCTCCGGCCCACACCGCATGATTCGTGTTACAGGGCGGAATCTGTAGACCGTTTGGGGGCGTCCGGGACGCGATCGCCGGCGCCCTGGGGGCAGGGACGGCCCCGATATGCGCGATCGCGCCTACCGGTCGCGACGAGCCGCCACTGCAAAGGCAAAGAAGTAGGCATCGAGCGACTCGCCGGTCGACGCGTAGTCGTTGTCTCCGACCAGGAAATCGCAGACGACTTCACGCGCGCGGGAGATCTCCCGTCTTCGCGGACCACGCCATCGGTCGTCTGCCAATGTCAGGTCGAGGAGTTCCAATGCCCGCTCGAGTGCTCCTTGCAGGCGCAAGTCGTCGCGGTGCGCCTTTGCCCGAATGGCCCTGCCCACGTCGCTGCCGACGTTGCCGAGTTGCTCATTGAGCGTCAGCGTGTGCCAGCGCCCGGCGGCGAGACTGGCGTGGAGAGCCTGTTCGGCCACATTCAGCTCCTGACCAGACGGGCAACGATGGCCACGATCTTCTCCTGCACGGTTGGGTCGTCGACGCCTCGCGATCGATTGCCCTGGCGCGGGCGGATGTTGATCATCGAGTCGAACTCGATCCAATCGCTCTGGCCATATTGCGACGGGTAGAGATTGATCCCCCACAAGTCGGTCTGGCTCGATCCGAGTCCCAGCAGGACGGCCTCTTCGTCGGCGTGCATCTCACCGCCGATGGCCAAGATCCCCTTGTCGACGTCGACGACGGCCTTCACAAGACTGCCGAATCCAGACTCTGCGAGCCCGGCGAGATGCTCGACCGTCACCGACTCGCGGATGACTTCCATGTCGTCTGGCGGCATCTCCACTCCTTTCGAGGCCACAGCAGCGTCGGCCTGCCCTAAGCCGCCCTTGCTCGCGCTACGATGATGGAGCATTGGACGACGACACGCTCCCGAGTCAGGCCGAGATACCGGCTCACTGCCTGTCAACCGCTGGCAGTCGAGCTTGCTCGACTCACTCTCAAGCCCCGCACGAATCGGCCATTTCGCGCGCAATTAGGCTCTCCGGTCGGTCACGTCTATTTCGCGTTATAGAGCCTCATTCGCAAACCGGTTAGCTGGTACTTCTGAAAGATTCGCGATGTCTTGGGGGCCAAGTGGGGCGGCCGATATGCGCGGTGCCAAATCGACGCTGATGCCGTCGCCCGCTCGTCGCGCTCAGGGATTTCGCGGCCGCGGTGAGCTACGCAGCGAGCCGTCTTCAGACTGACGGCCCATAGGTTCGGCGTCTGCGAACGCAGCAAGTGAAGCAGAAGCGGCGATCAGCGCATGGACGGATGTGCGGACACGGATGGCGACGCCGGAGGGATCCGAGCTGTCGAGCTTGCCGTCGAGGTGGAGGAATGCAAGTCCGTGCACGAGCGCCCAGATGGCGGTCGACAGGGCCTCCTTATCACCCTGGGGAAAGGCGCGTTCG
>Ga0182027_10007351_pt1 | contig 16242 bp, 10 predicted proteins | sample 712E1DmetaG_FD_121300 | JGI IMG/M metagenome (GOLD analysis project Ga0182027, IMG submission 121300) | Permafrost microbial communities from Stordalen Mire, Sweden - 712E1D metaG (Illumina Assembly) | ecosystem: Environmental > Terrestrial > Soil > Wetlands > Permafrost | place: Sweden...
CATCAATTTATCCTGAATAAGATGTGAGCCTAAGTTTGATGTCATAATTATTATAGTGTTTTTGAAATCAACCGTTCTCCCTTGATTATCTGTTAGTCGTCCGTCATCAAGAACCTGAAGCAAAACATTAAATACATCCGGGTGTGCTTTTTCAATTTCATCGAGAAGAACTACTGAGTATGGCCGTCTTCGTACTGCTTCTGTTAATTGTCCCCCTTCATCATAACCTACATATCCGGGAGGAGCACCGATAAGACGTGAGACTGAAAACTTTTCCATATACTCACTCATATCAATTCGTATCATAGCATGTTCATCATCAAATAAAAAATCAGCAAGTGCCCGTGCTAATTCTGTTTTACCAACTCCTGTTGTTCCGATAAAAATAAAAGAGCCAATTGGACGATGGGCATCCTGCAAACCCGCACGTGATCTTCTGATTGCATTTGCGATTGCTGCTACAGCATCATCCTGACCAATTACTCTTTTATGAAGTTCTTCTTCAAGACGTAAAAGTTTATGGCGCTCGCTTTCGAGCATTCTGCTTACTGGTATTCCGGTCCATTTAGCAACAACTTCGGCAATATCTTCGGCATCAACTTCTTCTTTCAACATTTTATTATCTTTTTGAATAACTGCTAATTCTTCAGATTCAAGTTTCAATTTCCTTTCAAAGTCATTTATTACGCCGTAACGTATTTCTGCAACTTTTCCGAGATTACCTTCGCGTTCATATTTATCAGCTTGAACTTTTGCTTTTTCAATATCACTTTTCATTGAACGGATTTTTTGGATCTTATCTTTTTCAAGAAGCCAATGTCCTTTCAACCGTGTTTGTGAATCCTTAAGTTCGTTTAATTCATTTTGAAGTTCATTAAGCCGGGATGCTGATTCAGAATCTTTTTCCCTTTTAAGAGCCTCACGTTCAATTTCAAGCTGTTTGACTTTTCTTTCTACTGCATCTAATTCTTCAGGCATTGAATCTATTTCAATTCTAAGTTTGGATGCAGCCTCATCAATCAGATCAATTGCTTTATCAGGAAGAAAACGATCGGAGATATAACGATTTGAAAGTTGTACTGCGGCAACGATAGCGCCGTCTGTTATTCTAACTCCATGATGAACTTCATAACGGTCTCTTAATCCGCGTAAAATAGAAATCGAATCTTCTTCATTAGGTTCGGCAACAATAACAGGTTGGAATCTTCGTTCAAGCGCTGCATCTTTTTCGATATATTTTCTGAATTCATCAAGTGTAGTTGCGCCGATTGCATGAAGGTCGCCCCTTGCAAGAGCAGGTTTTAAAATATTCGCGGCATCCATCGATCCTTCTGTTCTTCCGGCGCCTACTAGAAGATGAAGTTCATCAATGAATAAAATTATTTCTCCGTTGGATTCTTGGACTTCTTTAACAACTGCTTTTAAGCGTTCTTCAAATTGTCCTCTGAATTGTGTGCCTGCAATAAGAGCTCCCATATCAAGAGCGATAATTCTTTTTGTTTTTAACGATTCGGGTACATCGCCGGAAATAATTCTATGGGCAATACCTTCGGCAATTGCTGTTTTACCTACTCCTGGTTCTCCAATTAAAACAGGATTATTTTTTGTACGCCTTGAAAGTACCTGAAGTACTCGTCTGATTTCTTCATCTCGTCCAATGACCGGATCAAGTTTATTCGAACGAGCAAGTTCATTTAAATCACGTCCATATTTTTGCAATGCCTGATAAGTTTCTTCGGGATTTTGAGATGTTACTCTTTGTGTTCCGCGTATATCTTTAAGTGCAACAAGAATGATATTTTTAGTTAGTCCGTTATCATTTAAAAGTTTTCCTGTAGCTCCTTTGTCTTCGCACATTGCAAGCAGAAGATGTTCATTTGAAACATATTCATCTTTTAATATTTTTGCTTCATCTGATGATGCGTCAAAAAGTTTTACTGAGTTCGAAGAAAGCTGCTGGTTTCCAAGTCCGCTTCCTGAAACTTTAGGTAATCTTTCTAATAATTCACCTGCTTTAATTTTCATCAGGTTTAAATTAGCGCCCGACTTTTGAATTAAAGAAACAACTACGCTCGATTGATCTTGAAGTAAAGCAGCCAGAAGATGTTCCGGCTCTACAATTTGATTATTATAATTCTGTGCAATCTCAATTGCGTTTTGAATTGTTTCCTGTGCTTTAACAGTCAGCTTGTTGAAATTAAACGGCATAATAAATCCTCACTATAAAACATTTGGTTGCTTAGAAATTCGTCAATTCATATTTATCATTGGTACAAAATAAATATTAATTAAGTTTCCAACTAAAAATAATGTAATATAATATAAAAAATATAAATTTAATTATACAATATATACAGAGTATGCAATATGTGATGGGTTGAGTGTCTCTCTCAATTGTTATAATTTAATGCCCCGATTAAAGGAAAGGTTAAGGTCAAGGTTAAAACAAAAGCTAGGGCATAGTGCATAGAGTCAAAAACAAATGTTACCTTTACTTGGTTGTTTTAAATTTTGTTAAATATAAGATTAAACACAAATCTCTTTGTTTTTTTCTTAACCTTAACCTTGACCTTAACCTTTTTTAAAATTGGGATTATGAGTATGATTAACATGGTTTTTTATTCCTAATAAATTAAGCGAATATGAATTTCGAGAATGATACAATTATTGCATTGGCGACACCTTCAGGAACAGGGGCTATATCTGTTATCAGATTAAGCGGAGAGGGGAGTATTTATTCTACTGATAAAATATTTAAAGGTTCAGTTGCATTAAGTGAATGTCCTGCAAATACAATTCATTATGGAAAAGTATATGATTCGGATAATTCTTTAATTGATGATGTATTGATTTCAATATTCAGAAAACCGAATTCATACACCGGAGAAGATTCGATTGAAATTAGTACTCACGGCAGTCCTTTAATCGTTCAAAAGATAATTCAGACAATGTTAAAGAATGAAATCAGAATTGCCGAACCAGGAGAGTTTACAAAGAGAGCTTTTTTAAATGGAAAAATTGATCTTGCTCAGGCCGAAGCGGTAGTTGATATTATTAATTCAAGGACAGAAGCATCACTGCGCGGTGCCCGTAATCAGCTTGATGGAATTCTTTCAAATATAATAAAAACATTAAGAGAAGAATTAATAAAAGTATCATCGTTGATTGAACTGGAATTGGATTTTGCAGAAGAAGATGTTCAATTTGTTTCATCCGAAGAGACAATTTTATTAATCGATAATTTAGTTATAGAGATAGATCAACTATTAAATACATATTCATTTGGCAAAGTTCTTAAGGATGGAGTCAATGTTGCTTTGATAGGTAAACCAAATGTTGGCAAATCCTCAATTCTTAATTATATATTAAAAGAAGCGCGTTCAATTGTAAGTGAAATTCCAGGAACAACCAGAGATATTATTAGGGAAGAGGTATCGATTGACGGAATACTATTTAGAATTTTTGATACTGCCGGTATCCGGATAACTGAAGAAGAAATTGAAAAAGAAGGAGTAGAAAGAAGTAGGAATGCAATAAAAAATTCCGATTTAGTTGTTTTCATAAGCGATGAAATGAGCGGATTCGATAATGATTTGTACAATCATTTATTAGAATTAACAACAAATGATAGAATAATAAGTATACAAAATAAAATTGATCTATCTGCATTATCTCTTCCAAAAGTTGAAGTTAGAGTATCTGCTAAAACAGGAGAGGGGATGAATTATCTATTAAATAATATGAAAAAAAAATCACTCGGAATAGAAAGTTATACAGAAAAAACAGCGATCGTTTCTACTCTTCGTCATTCAGAAGCATTAAACCGTGCAAAAAATCATTTAATTAATTCAAGAAATTCATTGCTTAGTAAAATGAGCGGAGAATTTGTTTCTTTAGATTTACGTAATGCCGAAGATGCATTAGGGGAAATTATAGGGGAAGTAACATCCGAGGATATTCTAAATTCCATATTTTCAAAATTCTGTATTGGGAAATAAACCGTTTCACGTGAAACAGGACACGGGAGGATTAGTTAAAAAGCAGTTTTCACGTGAAACAGAAAGGTATTATGAGAAGTTTTGATATAATTGTAGTTGGTGGAGGTCATGCGGGGATAGAAGCATCAATTTCAGCTGCCAATATGGGTTGTTCTGTTGCATTAATAACAATGGAAAAAAATGCAATTGGCAGAATGTCATGTAATCCAGCAATTGGAGGTAGCGCAAAGGGGCATTTAGTACATGAAATTGACGCTCTTGGAGGTGTGATGGGCCTAATTGCCGATGAAACTGGAATTCAGTTTCGGGTATTGAATAAATCAAAAGGACCGGCAGTCTGGGCAGGCAGATGTCAATCTGACAGAAAATTATATTCTCTAAAAGCAGTGGAATATGTTTCTTCAATTAAAAATTTAGAGATAATAGAAAATTCGATATTAGAAGCAATTGAAGAAAATAAAAAAATTATTGGTGTAATTACAGCTGATAGAGAAGAAATAAAATGCAAATCGCTGATTATTTGTTCCGGTACTTTCCTAAATGGCTTAATGCATACAGGACTTTCGTCTTCAATTGGAGGAAGATTTGGAGAAAAGCCGGCAATAGGATTAACAGAATCTTTTAGGAAAATGGGATTTGTTTCCGGCAGATTAAAAACGGGAACTCCTCCAAGATTAAAGAAAAATTCAATCAAATGGGAGGTATTAGAAGAACAGGGGGGAGATGAAATACCAGAACCATTTTCTCTTAGAACAGACATATTAAAATTTCCTGAATTGCCGCAAGTTAGTTGTTTTATGACGCATACAAATGATGAAGTACATCAGATTCTGAGAAAAGGATTTGACAGATCTCCGATGTTTACAGGTAAAATTCAAGGTGTCGGTCCAAGATATTGTCCTTCGATTGAAGATAAAATTGTAAGATTTGCTGACAAAACAAGACATCATTTATTTTTGGAACCGGAAGGACTTGATTCGGATCTTATTTATTTAAACGGATTTTCAACATCACTTCCTGCGGAAATACAAAGTGAAGCTATTAAACATGTAAAAGGATTAGAAAATGCAGAAATTGTGAGACCAGGTTATGCAGTTGAATACGATTATTTCCCTCCTTATCAAGTTGATTTAACACTTGAAACAAAACTCGTAGGCGGCCTATATTTTGCCGGACAGATTAATGGAACATCTGGATATGAAGAAGCTGCTGGACAGGGAATTATTGCTGGTATAAATGCGGCTTTGAAAATTCAAAATCGTTCTGAATTAATTCTAAAAAGAAGTGAAGCATACATAGGTGTTTTAATTGACGATCTAGTTGGGAAGTCAACTAATGAACCTTACAGAATGTTTACATCAAGAGCCGAACACAGACTTTTATTAAGACAAGATAATGTTGAAAGACGACTATTAAAATATGGATTCGAATTTGGTCTCATTAAAAAGGAACAATTTGAAGAAATGAGAAGAAGAGAAGTTACAATTACAAAAGGGAAAGATTTCTTAGCATCGACAAACATTCTTCCAAATCAAATTAATGATTTATTGACAGTTAAAAATATTCCTGTACTGGATAATTCCGAACCGATTGACAAGCTTATCAAGCGTCCAGAATTAACTCTTAAAGAAGTATTGAATTTAATCCTTGCCAACAATCCATTTTACGGTGAAATTCTATCTGATAATAAAATAATTGAACAATTAGAAATTGAAATTAAATATGACGGCTATATCAAAAGACAGGATGATTTGATTGCAAAAATGGATAAATTAGAGAGGATATCTATACCATTAAATTTCAACTACACTAATTTAAATGCAATATCTACGGAAGGAAGGGAAAAGCTTTGCCGGATCAAACCCAGATCGATTGGTCAAGCGGCGAGAATTTCGGGAGTTACTCCTTCAGATATATCCGTATTATTAGTATATTTAAAGAGTTGATTATGAGGTTTTATTGGATCTTCAGGAACAGTATTTACGTGAGCTTAAAAAATTTTTCTGGGAAAACAGTTTAAATCCGGATGAGTACCAATTAGAAAAGCTGGCCACCTTTGCTGTTCTGGTTAATCAGAAAAATGAAAAACTTAATTTAATTTCCCGCAGAGACATTCTAAAAATAATTGAACATCATATATTCATTTCTTCATTTATAGCAGAATACCTTCCTGTAAAAGCAACAAAATTTATTGATATCGGTACCGGCGGTGGATTTCCCGGAATTCCATTAGCAATTACTCGGCCGATGATGCGAGGCGTTCTTGTTGATTCTACAGCAAAAAAAATAGATGCAGTAAAAGAATTTATTAATAAACTGAAACTTAATAATTTAGTTGCTGAAAGTTCACGTGTTGAAGCAGAAGATTTTAAACTGAAGTATGCGAATAGTTTTGATTTAGTATTAAGCCGTGCTACGGTCCCTTTAATTATACTATTCCGTTATTCACTTCCGCTTATAAAAGATAAAGCTTATATCGCTACTATGAAAGGCGGGGATTTAATGGATGAATTAAAAACTACCGAACAAAAATATAAAGCCTTTATAAAAAAATCTACTCTTTTTGAATTAGCCTATAAACCTTCAAACTCGCGAAATGAAAAAGATAAAAAACTGGTACTTCTTGAAATTAATAAGTAATAGTTTTTACATTCAAGTTACTCCTAATGATTTAGTTATAAATAATATTCCGATTTTTTCAGAAATATTAATTTGTTAAGATGATCATTTTCGGCTATATTTTATAGGGTTAAAACCGAATAAATAAAATGTCAGATGCATCAGAAATATTTTTACGTTACCCGCCAAATCGTGATGTTGTTTTTGTACTAGGCGCAGGGGCATCTCATCCGGATGGTGTACCGCTTCAAAGAGAAATGCTTCCTATGATTATTTCAGGTGGTATTGAAGAAATTGATAAATCCGAAATAGGTAAAATTGTTTCCGAATTTATTAAAGACAATTTTGAATTTAACCCTATAACAAATCAATACCCCCAACTTGAAGCCGTATTCGGATTTATAGATTATTTTATACAGCAAAATGAAAGTCTGAATTCCAAGTATACAAATGAAAAAATCCGGAGCATAAAAGAGTATTTGATAAAATTAATTCACTATGTTGTTAATTTGCGAACTGATACCCATAGTCATTATTATCATTTATTCTGGAATAAGATTCAGAAAAAAAGTTCTAATGCATCGATTATTACATTGAACTATGATACACTGCTTGAACAGTCATTCGATACTTACTTTAAAAGTCATGGATACATTGATTATTGCATTCCTTTAATGAACTATGAAAAAATTCCTCAAATGAGAAATTTCAATTTCTGGATCAATCCGCGGGAGCCTGTTCGTATTAAAGAAAACGAAAATCCGGTTTCATTTAAAATAATAAAGATACATGGAAGTCTTAACTGGAAATATTGCACTTGCTGCAATCAGACTTTATTAACTCCATGGGATAGAAAGATTGATTTGAACAAAGGCAATTTTTTAGGTTATACATATCCGGAAAATCTGGAATATGAATTCCGGTGTCCCATTGACGGAACTGATTTTCAAACTCTTATAATGCCGCCTACCTACCTAAAGACATTACAACATCCGATAATTTCTCAATTGATAAGCGAAGCTGCCAGAGAAATAAGGGCTACTAATAAAATAGTTTTCATTGGATATTCATTATCCAATTCGGATGTTCATATCAAGGCTCTTTTCAAAAAACAAATGAATGAAGAAAAGGAAATAATTGTTATTAATTCCAGACAAAAAGAATCTCTTGAATTGAATTACAAATCTTTGACGAATAAAGTCAGATTTCTATATCATTCATTTGAAGATTTTGTAAATGATGAGGAATTATTTAATTCCATTTTCTTCTAAATATAATTTGATTAAAACAAAAATGAACTATATAGGAATACTACTATATTAAGATAGTAGGTATTTTAAGGTATTAAGTGCTTTCTGGTAACTAATAATGCTACATCTGACAAAATTGTTCTGACACCTATCTTGAACCAAATGGATGTTTTTTTAAGAAATATTTTTTAGAAGCTAAAAAATATATTTCTTTTTTTGCCACCACTGAAAGAATATGCATTATTTTTACTTCCGGGAAATATAATACCTTATAATTATTGTTATAATTTTTAAGTCTAAGACAGAAATCCTCCTCCTCTTTGTAAAGAAAAAAGTTTTGATCAAATCCGTTGATTTGATCAAAAGCTGATTTTTCAGTAAGGAAAACAGCACCCGCAACCCAGGAACATTCGATTTCTTGATTGCGATCTTTCCAAAGACCTTTATCTATTTGATTTAACACTTTAGCTAATAATCCTTTATTTTCTCCATGGTCCCAGACTTGAGTAATGCCCTGCTTGTCGTATAGTTTGGGACCGATAACCTTTATTGAAGAATCCATAGTCATCCTTTTATATAATCTGTCTATACATTCTTTTTCTTCTATTACAATATCAGGATTTAGTAAAAGCAGATATTTAGCGGTACTATTTTTCGCCAATAAATTATGCCCTCCACCAAAACCAAGATTTACCCGGGATAGATAAACTTTAAGTCTTTCTTTTTGTGAAGGTTCAAAGAAACTTTCTAAATCTGATAACTCATCATTTGAGTTATTATCTAAAATATTAATCTCATAAGATAAATGACTATCGGATAAATCCCGGAAAACAGATTTCAAACAATCGATAAGATATGATTTTGTATTAAAATTTACGATCTGAATTGTTAAATCAATTGTCTTTTCCATTTTTTCTCATTTTTAAAGGATAATTTTAATCAGCCGGAGGCGATTTTAGAGCCTGTCCCGCTTCAAGCGGGATCAATTCCTCGCCTCTTGAAGCGCACCTGCCTACCGGCAGGAAGGTAAAATAAAATTGCTCCCGCCTTGCTGCGGCTATGCGAGGCAGGTTTCAGTTACCTCGCTGCTTGTAACGAGGAGATTCATTCTTCTCAAAGAAATTAAACTAAGAGAATAATCAAAAATTAAAAAATAATATTAAAAAGGCCAATAAAAACAAAAGATTTCAATATGAACTTATTTGAATTTTTTGATAAATATCTATTGATTCATATATAAATGAACTCTATATTAATACTACTATATTAAGACAGTGGTAAAAATCGATGCTTTCAAAGCTTTCTGTATTATTACTTGGAATAATATCTGAAAAAGAAAGAAATCCATACGAAGTAACAAAGATGCTGGAGGAGCAGCAATTTAAAAAATGGTTGCCTCTCGCAGATTCAACTATTTATGTGACTATAAATAATTTGAAAAAACAAGGACTGATTTCAGGACGAATGGAAAGAAAAGGAAATTTACCAGAGAAAACATTTTATTCTATTACTCAGGAAGGAAAGCAGGAGCTTCAAGATTCAGTAACAAGTTTTCTAGAGGAAGATTCGACTGGACCTTCGAACTTTGATATCGGTATCTTGTTAATGTACAATTTAAGCAGGCCTGAGATTTTACAAAAGTTAAAAAAGAAACTTGAACGACTCGAGGCAGTTTCTTATAAATTCCGAAAACAAATTCTTAATTTAGAAATGGATCCGGGCAGAATCGCTTTCACAAGTTTAACTATGCTAAAACATAAAATGCATTTAATCGAAGCAGAAATGAAAACGCTTAGAGAATTAATAAAAGAATTAAATGTTCGTAAGAATATTTTAGACTTATCGCCTTTTGATTTAAGAATGCTATCCTCAAAAAATTGAGATAATAGTATAATTTGTGTTAATACAGAATCACTTCAGCAGCATTAACTTCTTTGTCTGCAAATAATCTCCGGCTTTTAATTGATAAAAATACATTCCGCTTGCTAATCGGCTGCCGTTAAATGTTACTTTATAATTACCGGCGGATTTTTCTTCATTTACAAGAGTTGCAACATCTCTTCCGAGTATATCATATATTTTCAATACAACATGACCGGCAGTAGGCATTTGATAACTGATAACCGTAGATGGATTAAAAGGATTAGGATAGTTTTGATATAACTCAAAATTCTTTGGAAGTGTACTTAAGCTTTTTACTGTCGTTGCGTTTCCCGGATTAAGAAGATATACGCCATACCCATTTGTAATAGCATAAGTTGAAGCACCGAATGAAACAAGTGAATTAACCAGAATGCTGTCCAAAGCAACATAATTCCAGGTTGCGCCTTTATCCTGGCTGTAATAAACTCCAATATCCACAGAAGGGTAAACGGCCCAATTTTCCAATGCGATAAAAATATTTCCTGAATTATCAATTGACATTGCAGTTATTACATCACCCGCAGGGATTGTAACCGGTGCCCATGCATTATTAACTCTCTTATATAACCATGAGACATATCGGGCAGTACCGAATATTGTCCCGTCAGGGTGTGCCGACATAAAATTAAAATAATTAACGGTTTTAGGTATTCCCGCTGTATCGGTAACCCAGGAGTTTCCGCTTATTGGTTTTCTAAATATCTTTCCGGGATAATGCCCTGATAAATAAAGATAACCTTTCCCATCGGACAAAAAAGAAGTGCCGTACATATAAGAACCTGCGCCTGTACCCGTTGTATCAAGTGTCCAGCTATTGTTAACAGTTTTCTTAAAAACCAGTCCCGGGTTATAGCCCGAATAGAATGTCCCTGCCATATGTTCAACGCCAAGTTCATCGGCATAAAATAAATTTCCAATTGTAGAAGCTAGTCCAAGTGTATCAGGAAGCCAGGTGCTGCCGTTATCTGTACTTTTCAGTATTGATGAATACGCAGCCGAATTGTTTTTGCCTGGGATAGTAGTGTAAAGATTTCCCAAAGGATCGCTGTAAATAGGAAGATCGCTTATAAAACCGTTAAGCGGGTAGGTTTTTTGCCAGACTGTATCGGAAGAATTTTTAAAAGATATGCCCTGCACATTACTCGCAACATCCCTGCCGTTATTTGCTTTAGCGTAACCGTAAATTGTTCCGGAATGTATGCCTTTATCCTGTTCAGTCCAGGTTGTGCCCCGGTCGGTGCTTGCAAACAAACCGAAATTAGTTGCAGCAAAAATTGTATTGCTGCCATTCAGATCCTTATAATAAACTAAAGAATTATTTGTGATGTTGGATATACCTGCATCAATTTGGACCCATGAAGAACCTCCGGGAGAAAACTTAAATATGTTGTCACCCGTATTAATACCCGAAGTAATTACAAATATATCACCGTAAGCATCATCTGAAAATTGCTTAATTGAACCGTTGTTCCAAAGATTATCTTTTGTCCATGTTTTTCCGAGATCTGTGCTTTTAAATATTTGGTTGTTTGCGTTTGCTGCATAAATATTCTGTCTGCGGTCAACAAAAATAGAACTTACTTCTCCCGTTAAATTAAACGTATTGAGCGAATGCCATATATTGGAATCGGGATTTTGTTTAAATATTCCTTTTGAAGTTACGGCATAAACATATTGTAAGGAATCCAGTGCAAATTGATTAAGACTGGCGCCTGAAAAACCTGTTGTATCAATCTGAAAAGTTTTGAAATTATCGCGGCTTACATAAATATGAGAAGTTGTTGTCAATACATAAAATGCATCGCCGGTAAAACCTTTATATGAAGAATAACCATATTCATTAACCGCTGGAGTAAAATAAACAAAACCTATATTACCTGGTACTAGCATCGTTATCTTTACTAAATATCCATCACTGAACAAAACAAAATAAACACCCGGGCATAATCCTGCTCTGAAATCCGTAATAGGTCCATGTGAGCTTAAGTTAGTTGATCCTTCAGGTTGATAAATCCCTTGTGAATCTTTATAAATTATTTGGGAGGAGGTTACAATAATATCAGGAAATAAAGCGCTCCCTCCACCGCTTCCAATAATCGGATCTCCCGTCATAGTTTGAGTTACTGGGGGATCCCCTCCTCCAATTTCCCCGAAAATAATACCCTGATAAAACATTATTAATAGAATCGTAAAAAAGAATTTTACGAAAAAGCTTTTATAGAACTTTATTTTTTTCATTGTAAGCCTCCGCTTTGATATTTATTATACATATTCTTTAATAAACACAAATTTCTTTGGATCAGTGCAGTTAATGTTGAAATATCACTTCACCAGCATTAATTTCTTTGTCAGTAAATAATCTCCTGCTTTCAATTGATAAAAATACATTCCGCTGGCGAACCGGCTTCCGTTGAATGTTACTTTATAATTACCGGCGGTTTTTTCTTCATTAACAAGTGTTGCAACATCTCTTCCAAGTATATCATAAACTTTCAAAACGACATGCCCTGCAGCCGGTATTTGATAGCTGATAACCGTCGATGGATTAAATGGATTAGGATAATTCTGATATAACTCAAAACTTTTTGGCAGTGTACTATAGTTTTTTACTGCCGTTGCGTTTCCCGGTTTAAGAAGATATACGCCATACCCATTTGTAATAGCATAAGTTGAAGTTCCAAATGATACAAGTGAATTAACCTGAATACTGTCCAAAGCAACATAATTCCATGTTACGCCTTTATCTTGACTGTAATAAACTCCGATATCAGAAGGTAATTTTGACCAATCTTCCAATGCGATAAAAATATTGCCTGTATTATCAATAGACATTGCAGTAATTAGATCTCCCGAAGGAATTATAACCTGAGCCCATGCATTATTAACTCTCTTATATAACCACGGAGCGTATAAGGCGGTACCGAAAATAGTTCCATCAGGGTGAGCCGACATAAAATTAAAATAATTAACAGTGTTGGGTATTCCAATAGTATCGACAACCCAGGAGTTTCCGCTTATCGTTCTTCTAAATATCTTGCCGGGATAATGCCCTGATAAATAAAGATAACCTTTCCCGTCAGACAAAAAAGAAGTACCATACATGTAAGAGCCTGCACCGGTTCCGTTTGTATCAAGAGCCCAGCTATTGTTAACAGGTTTCTTAAAAACCAGTCCCGGAGCATAACCCGAGTAGTACGAACCTGCCATATGTTCAACTCCAAGTTCATCAACATAAAATAAATGTCCGATAGTAGAAGACAATCCTAGTGTATCCGGAAGCCAGGTGCCGCCGTTATCTGTACTTTTCAGAATTGATGATAATGCAACTGAATTATTTTTACCGGGTATAGTAGTATAAAGATTTCCTAAAGGATCGCTGTAAATAGGGAGACTGCTTATAAAACCGTTAAGTGGGTAGGTCTTTTGCCAAACAGTATCAGCAGCATTTTTAAAAGATATGCCCTGCACATTACTCGCAACATCCCTGCCGTTATTTGCTTTTGCGTAACCGTAAATTGTTCCGGAATGTATGCCTTTATCCTGCTCAGTCCATGTTGTGCCTCGGTCTGTACTTGAAAACAAGCCGAAATTAGTTGCCGCAAAAATTATGTTGTTGCCGTCGAGACCATTATAATAAACTGAAGGATTATTTGTGATGTTAGTTATTCCGCCATCAATTTGGACCCATGAAGAACCACCGGGAGAAAACTTAAATATGTTGTCACCTGTATTAATACCTGAGGTAATTACAAATATATCACCGTAAGCATCATCTGAAAATTGCTTAATTGAACCGTTGTTCCAAAGATTATCTTTTGTCCAGGTTTTTCCGAGATCTGTGCTTTTAAATATTTGGTTGTTTGCGTTTGCTGCATAAATATTCTGCTTACGATCAACAAAAATAGAACTTACTTCTCCCGTTAAATTAAACGTATTAAGCGAATGCCATATATTGGAATCGGGATTTTGTTTGAATATTCCTTTTGAAGTTGCGGCATATACATATTGTAAAGAATCCAGTGCAAATTGATTAAGCCTGGCGCCTGAAAAACCTGTTGTATCAATCTGAAAAGTATTATAATTATCGCGGCTAACATAAATATGTGAACTTGTAGTTAAAATATAAAATGCATCACCGGTAAAATTCGGATAATAAAGAGAACCAAACTCACCAATTTTAGGAGAAATATATGTAATTAGTGCACTATCATTAATAAATTGTATTCTTACAATGGTACCATCAATAAGCATAACAAAATAGACACCTGGACATGTTCCTTTGTGATAAGCAATTGCAAGTTGAAAACCTTGCCACTCTGTATTTTCAAATCCGTTTGGAGTATTTGCAGACATCGTACTTGGTGTAGCTATAATGTCCGGCGATGTACTCTGTCCACCGCTTCCAATAATATTTTCTCCATTCATTGTCCCGGTTACCGGATCGGCGCCTCCTCCCAAAATACTTCTCACTTTTTGAGTAACAGAGGCACTTTTTCCACTTTGCCCGAAAATACTTCCATGATAAAGCATTACTAAAACAATCGTAAAAAAGAATTTTACGAAAAAGCTTTTATAGAACTTTATTTCTTTCATTGTAAGCCTCCGCTTTAATATATATCATACATCTATTTTAAATAGCACAAGTTTCTTTGAAGAAGTACAGTAACTCTGTAATTATCAAAAGGATATGTTTGTTTAGCAATGACTGGACAAGAAATGTAATAGAGGAAATAATACCACGAGTATTTAATGATAATAAGACTTATTGTCAAATTATAAAATATATACATATCTTATTATTATGCATAATTATTTACAAGAAATTTATACGAATAGAATGAACCTGAAGTTGATGTGAATAACAAATCAGATTTCTTAGAGGAATTAGTTACTTGCTTGTAAAGCTTTCAATTCTCTTTTTGAATATTTTATGTCCTTCAATAAGGTAATATGCACCGAGCAATAAAATCAAACTTAATGATGAGCCGAAAAACATAACGCTTTTATTCTTAAAGAAAGTTAATAAAGGAAGTGTACTTTTAATTATTGAATTAACCGTATCATTCAATTTTGAATCTATTCCGGAGGATGAATAATCCAATTTAACCTGACTGAATATAAATACAAATGTCGCTAAAATAGAAACAGCGAAAATTACATTTATAGCAGACGCAAAATAATTTTTTGACAGCTTTACATTAGTTGAGTTGCGTGAAAGTGTTTTCATTATTTTAGAAGTAAAGTCTGCGGGAGCTAGATCATCCTCGAGCATTCTCAAAGAATTATCTACTACTCTAAGCGCTTTCAGTCTTTTTACATTATCTTCATTTTTCAACAATTGCTGAACTTCTTCCAATTCATCGGATTGAAGCTCGCCGTCAATATATTTGTTTAATAATTCATCAATCATGTTCATAATACCTCCTCCTGGTAATTGTGCTTCAAGAGCAGATCACGCAGGGAATTTCTTGATCTATGTAGTAAAACTTTTACATTAACTAAAGAAAGACCCATAACTTTACTGATATCATTCATTGTTAATCCGTCAAGATAAAACAATATTACAACTAACGAGCATCGTACCGGTAGTTTGTCAACCATCTTTATAATAAAATGATTAACATTTTCAGTAGTAGCATATATTTCGGGATCATAAGCGCCTAAATCAAATTCTTCATCAATTGAAGACATTTCCTGTTCCAATTTTCTTTTCTTTGATGCAAGAATAGTCAAAGCCGTATTGTAAGTTATTTTATAAAACCAGGTTGAATATTGCGAATCTTTTCTAAAATCTTTCAATCCGTTAAATGCTTTTAAAAAACAATCTTGCAAAGCTTCTTCGGCATCCATCTCATTTTTCAACATACGTCTCAGCATTGAGAATGCTTTATCTTTATAACGGTCAACCAAAAGAGAAAAATCAGATTGATTGCCTCTTTGTATCGATTCAATTATTTCAATATCCGTCAGATGCTTCATATATCCATGATTACTTTTATCATTAGACCTGAAAAACTTGTAAATGGTTACAAATCTGTCTGACTTATTTTCTGTAACCTTTTGACTGTTCAACAATGTCTAATGTATTGAACGAAGGAGACAATAAGTAAATTAAAACAATATTTGATTAAGAGAAAGAAATTAATTGTAACCTTTTACATAAAATTTAGTCATAAGTATTAAACAATCAAAAGGAGAATAAAATGGTAGCGTTAATTGGTGTAATGATCCCGATTATATTATTTATTGTAATTGGTTTTGTAATTGCCCTTATATTTCAATTAAAATCAAAAGAAAAACAAATGATGATTGAAAAAGGGCTTTCGACGGAACAAATAGTTGAACTCCTTAAATCAAAAGATAGGGACGCTAAGAACAGATATTACATGTTAAAAGGCGGAATTGTTTTGATATTTCTGGTTATTGGAGGAATTATAGGCAACATGATTGAC
>Ga0182027_10007353_pt1 | contig 16241 bp, 17 predicted proteins | sample 712E1DmetaG_FD_121300 | JGI IMG/M metagenome (GOLD analysis project Ga0182027, IMG submission 121300) | Permafrost microbial communities from Stordalen Mire, Sweden - 712E1D metaG (Illumina Assembly) | ecosystem: Environmental > Terrestrial > Soil > Wetlands > Permafrost | place: Sweden...
CGAGCGTCTTCGGATACCAGAACGCGACGATTGCGTCGCGCAGGTTGCGCTCCAGGCGCGGAATGGTGGCGGCGGCGTCCTGAGCCAGGACGGGTGCGGCGAGCGCCAGAAAAATGCTGAGTAACTTCACGGCTGGGCGGGCATCCCCATGGCGGCCCACTCTTCGCGAGCCGGGCCGTAGACGCCGGGCACTTTCAGGCCAGCTTGGCGCATTAGCACGGTCATCTGGCCGCGGTGGTGAGCCTGGTGGGTGATGAGGGACACCAGCACGGTGCCCTTGGTCCAGGTCATGCCGTACATGGGAATCTGGTCGCGGAGCTGCGCGTCGGTCCAGGCGGCAGGCACGGCTTCGGTGACGGCCCGCGCGCATTTCTCGTAGGCCTCGGCGATCGCCGCCGCGCTCGATGGCGCGGCCTCGCCCAACGTCACCGGGAATGGAACCCCGGCCTGTTTAAACATCCCGGGCATGGTTGTCGTGATGTGCCAGGCCAGAAAGCCGAGCGTGCGGCCGGCGGGGTCGACGCGCTGGGCGAGCGAGGCGTCGGTAAGGTTACGGAACACTTTGAGAGTCGCTTCGGACTCGTACTTCCAGCTCTTCAGGAAATCGTCGATGGTGGTGAACATGGTCTGCCTCCTCCACCATGCTACGATAATGATTCCAGGCTCCGGGCTCCGTGCAATGGGCGGCTGCAAACCCCGCCAGGTCCGGAAGGAAGCAACGGTAGCGGTGCGGTCCGTGTGCCGCGGATCACCTGGGGCCTGGGTTGATCGCCCGTCGTTTGACACCCATCGCATGTACCAGGTCATTGCCAGAAAATACCGGCCCCAGAATTTCTCCGAACTGGTCAGCCAGGAACACGTCAAGACCACGCTCGGGCACGCCATCGAGCAGAATCGGATCGCGCACGGCTATATCTTTTCGGGCCAGCGGGGCACGGGGAAGACAACCGTAGCCCGGATCCTGGCGCGCTGCCTGAACTGCATTCAAGGACCGACCACCACTCCCTGCGGCGTCTGCTCGAGCTGCACGGAGATCGCGGCCGGCAACGCCGTGGACGTGATCGAAATCGACGCGGCGTCGAACCGCGGCATCAACGAAATGCGCGAGCTGCGGGAGAACGTGCGCTACCGCCCGGCCCGCGACCGCTACAAGGTTTTCATCGTCGACGAGGCGCACCAGATCACCAGCGAAGCTTTCAACGCGCTGCTGAAGACGCTCGAGGAGCCGCCCGAGTGGGTGGTCTTCGTGCTTTGCACCACGGAGGCGCACAAGATTCCAGCCACCATCGCGTCGCGCTGCCAGCACTTCAGTTTCCGGTCGGTGGATTTCGACGAGATCATCGCGCGCATGGAGTGGATCTGCAGCCAGGAAGGCATCGAGACCGACGCGGAAGCGCTGGCGGTGCTGGCGCAGGCGGGCGAGGGCAGCGTGCGGGACTCGCTGTCGGCGCTCGACCAGGCCATCGCCTGCTGCGGCGACAAATTGAAAGCGGCGGAGATCCGCGCGCTGCTGGGCGCCTTCTCGCTCGACACGCTGGATCAGGTGACGCAGGCGCTACGCGAATCCAGCTCGGCGCGGATGATCGAGATCACCGACACGCTGGTGCGCAACGGGCATCATCTGCAGCACTTCGTGCGCGAACTGGCGCGGTACTTCCGGAACCTGCTGGTCACCAAGATCGCCGGCGACAACCCGCGGCTGATTCCGGCCTCGCGGGAGGAACGCGCGCGGCTGGCCGAGATCGCGGCTGCGTTTTCCGAGCAGGACCTGACGCGCTACCTGCAACTCACGCTCGACCTGTTCCGCGACATGCAGTTTTCGCTCCAGCCGCGGCTGCACTTTGAGCTGGGCCTGATCCGGCTGGTGGAGGCGGGGAGGCTGATTTCGATCGAGGAAGCCCTGGCTGGCGCCGGAGGCGTGAGCGCGGCGCCCGCGGCCGCACCGCCGAAGGTGAGCCCGCCACCCGCGACAGCCGCTCCGGTGAAGAAGGCGTCGCCTCCTGCGGCTGCCCCAGCGACCGGCGGGCTGAAGGAGCAACTGGCGGCGGCGTTGCGCGAACTCGGCATGGCATTCACGGCCGATGCGGTGGAGCACTCCGCGCTCGTCGAATCGGCGGGGATGCTGCAGTTCACGACGCCGGCGGAGTTCGAACTGGCGATGCGCCCAGTGGACGTGCAGAAGGCGCTCGATCATCTGAAGGCGGGCAAGCGAAGGATCAAGGTGAGCACGGGTGAGGCTGCGGCCCCGGCGGCGCCGGCAGCGAACCCGCGCGCGGCCGCGGATGAGACCATGCAGCGCGCGCTCGCGCATCCCGACGTGCAGCGGTTCCGCGAGGCCTTTCCCGATGCGGAGGTGCGCGTGGCCCGGAATCTGAAAGAATAGGGCCAGGTGGCGCGGCGGCTAGCACGCCGCAGAATCAGGAGCACTGTCATGAAAATGCCCGGTGGTGGGAACATGCAGGCCATGATGAAACAGGCCCAGCAGATGCAGGAGAAGATGCAACAGGAGATCGCCCTGATCCGCGTCGAGGCGACGGCCGGCGGCGGAATGGTCGCGGTCAAAATGGACGGCCAGAAAAACGTGCTGGGCGTCAAGATCGACCCCGAAGTGGCGGGCGATGTCGAGATGCTTCAGGACATGATGCTGGCCGCCTTCAACGAAGCCGCCAAAAAGGTGGACGAAGAGGCGCGGCAGAAGATGAGCGGAATGCTGGGTGGCCTCGGTCTGCCGCCCGGCCTGTTCTAGCATGCCCGACTACGCCGAGCCGCTCGCCCGCCTGATCCAGGAGTTTAAGCGCCTGCCGGGCATCGGGCAGAAGTCCGCACAGCGCCTCGCGTTTCACGTCCTGCGGTCGCACCGCGACGACGCCGAACGACTGGCGCAGGCGGTGCTCGACGTCAAGGACAAGCTGGGGCTGTGCGAGGTCTGCAACAACATCAGCGATACGGAACTGTGCCCGTTCTGCCGCGACGCGGGGCGCGATCCGGCGGTGATCTGCGTGGTGAGTGAGGCGTTCGACATCCTGCCCATCGAAACCACGCGCCAGTATTCGGGCCTCTACCACGTGCTGCACGGCTCCATTTCGCCGCTGCGCGGCATCGGCCCGGAGCAGTTGAAGATTCACGGCCTGCTGCGGCGGCTGGAATCGGGCCAAGCGCAGGAGATCATCCTGGCCACGAATCCGACGGTGGAAGGCGAGGCGACGGCCTCCTACCTTTCAAAGCTGCTGAAGCCGCTCGGCGTGAAGGTGACGCGGATCGCGATGGGCGTGCCGGTGGGCAGCGACCTGGAATTTGCGGACGAGGTGTCGCTGACCAAGTCGTTCGAGAACCGCCGGGAGATGTAGGGGGTATGGACACTCGCGACCCTTCGCGCCGCGCCTTCGTGATCGGAGTCGCGGCTTCGAAGATCGGGATGCCGCAGACCGGCGGCGCGCCGCTCACGGCAGCCCATGTGATCGACCGCATCAAGAAGCACGTCGGAGTTCCCTGGCGCACCGAGACCGTCGATAACGTCATCGCCGGCAATCCCGACACCCCGGTCGCCGGGATCGCGACCACGATGATGGCCACGCTCGACGTGATCGAGCGCGCCTCCGCCGCGGGGAAGAACCTGGTGATCACCCACGAGCCCACGTTCTACCTGCATCAGGACCGCACCGACACGCTCGCCGGCGACGCCACCTATCAGTTCAAGGCCGATTTCATCCGCAAGCACGGCATGGTCGTGTTCCGCTTTCACGACCACTGGCACGCGCACCGTCCCGATGGCATCGCCGCCGGGATGGCGCGCGACTTGGGATGGGAGGCGAATGCCGATTCCGCCGATCCCCGCGTGTTCGTGTTCGCCGGCACGCCCCTGGACCGCTTCGCGAAAGAGATCGCGTCGCGGCTGAGGATTCGCACCGTGCGTGTGGTGGGCGACCCCACGCTGGCGGTCCACCGCGTGGCCGCGAGTTGGGGATACGTGGCCCAGGAGCGCGGAATTCAACTGCTGGCGCGGCCCGACGTGGAGGTGCTGATCGGAGGCGAGACGCGCGAGTGGGAGGTGGTCGAGTACGCGCAGGATATCATCTCGACGGGCAAGAAGAAGGCGCTCATCCTGCTCGGCCACGTGGTGTCGGAACAGGCGGGCATGAAGTACTGCGCCGATTGGCTACGGTCGTTCGTCACCGAAGTGCCGATCGAGTTCATCGCCGCGCCGGAGCCGTTCTGGACGCCGTCGTGACGGGCAGGATCAGCCTCGGGCGACGTCACGGACGAGACGTTCACGGCTCCGGGCGGGGTTGAGATTTGAGGGCGGACCGGGCGTCCCCATGAGTGGGGACGCGGCGCGCAGGAAGTGAACGTCAGTGAGTCCAGCCCAAACGTTCGCGCAGGCTGGTGATGTGCGTGGTGTGATGGCGCGAGTGCCAGGCCAGGAAGACAGCAAGCTGCTCGACGGTCATCAGTCCGCGCTGCGAGTGTCGAAAAGTGCGGCCCCGTTGCTCCGGCGTGAGGCTGCGAAACAACGCCACGAGGCGGCGCTGGAGGGCCTCGAATAGATTGAGCGGAATGTCGATGGGCAGCAGGGCGGCGTCGGGTAGTTCCTGGTGGTAGCCCCTGACCTCCGGCGCATCCTCGACCAGCGCGAGGTGGCAGCGACAGTATCCGTGGGCGTGACTGCTGGCCAGATGATTGACCACCTGGCGCAGGGTCCAGCCGTCGGGCCGATACGGCGTATCCAGTTGTGAGTCGTTGAGCCCGCGTATGGCCTCGCGGAGCAATGCCGGGGATTCCTCCAACTCGCGTATGGCATCGGGAAGTAGAGTGCCGCTGGCCTCGGGGCCGATGGGACAGCGGAGGTCGCCCACTACCACCCCATCCGCTCCCTCAGTCTGGTGATGTGCGCCGCGTGATGCCGGCAGTGCCACGCGTAACTCGCGACCTGCTGCTCCAGGGTCACCAAGCCTAGCTTGGAGTGGCGGTAGGCGCGCTTCCATTGCTCGGGCGTGAGGCTCCGGAACAATTCCACCCAGCGGTGTTGCAGCCCTTCGAAAATGCCGAGGGACACCTCGACCGGCAGCGTGCGGGCATCGTACAGCTCCGCCCAGGCCTGCTCGTCGTACGCTTTGACGGCCGGCGCGTCCTCGGTGAGCGCGAAGCGGGTGCGGCAGTAGCCGTTCATGTGGCTGTCCACCATGTGATGGATCACCTGGCGGACGGTCCATCCGCCGGGGCGATAAGGCGTGTCGAGTTGCGCGTCGTCGAGCCCGCGCACGGCCTCGCGGAAACGGGCGGAGGCCTCCTCATGGTCGCGGAGCGATTCGGCGACGGGCGTATCGGCGGTCTCGGGTCCAATGGGATAACGCAGGTCGGGCATGCGAGAATTTTAGCGCAGTCGCGGCTCGCAGCCGGGCGTGCCTATACTCGAAGAAGTGACGCAGCACAAGCCCATCGGCGTTTTCGATTCGGGAGTCGGCGGCCTGACGGTGTTGAAAGCGCTCCGCCAGAGGCTTCCCCATCAGGATTTTCTGTACCTGGGCGACACGGCCCGCGTGCCCTACGGACGCAAGCCGCGCGAGATGGTGCAGGAGTTTGCCAGCGAGGTGGTTGAGTTTCTGCTGAAGAAAGGCGTGCAGGCGGTGGTCATCGCCTGCAACACGGCGTCGGCCTGCGCGCTGCCGGAACTGGCCGAGCGGACGCCGATCCCGGTCTGGGGCGTGATCGAGCCGGGCGTCGAAGCGGCGTGCCGCATGACGCGCACCGGTAGCGTGGGCGTGATCGGAACCAAGGGAACCATCGCCAGCGGCGCGTACCAGAAGCGCCTCGAAGCGCGCGGACTGAAGGTGTGGGCGCAGGCGTGCCCCATGTTCGTCCACCTGGTGGAGGAGGGCCTGGTCGATTCGCCCGAAGCCGAGCTGATGGCGCGCTATTACCTGGGCCACCGCCCCCAGATCGACACGCTCATCCTGGGATGCACGCACTATCCGGTCCTGCACGAGGTGATCCAGCGGGTAACGGGCGATTCCGTCTCGCTGGTTTCGAGCGCCGAGGTCACCGCCGAGATGGTGAAGGACGCGCTGACGCCGGCCTCAAATGGCGAGCCGGGGCGCATTACGCACTACGTAACGGGCGACGTGCTGGCCTACAAGCATACGGCCGAAGTGATCGGCGGCGTCGAGGGCGAGCTGATCCCGCTCGATGTGACCACGCTGGCGCGGGAGCAGCCGGCGGTGGTGGAATCGCAGGTAGCCGAGACGCCCTACCGCATCGTCTGATCGTCGGCGAAATCGCGGACCACAATGCTCCGCTCGCCGCCTTCCCAGACCACCGCGCCCGCGTAGCCGGGAGCCGGCTCGAGATCGGCGAACTCGTAGCCGGGCTCGATGGGCAGGTCGATTCTCCGCAGCCCCACCCCGATGCATTTCAGATAGGCCTCGCGGCGCGTCCAGACGCGAAAGAACGAGGCGGGATCGGCGAGCACGGCATCGGCCTCGGGTTGGGGCAGGAAGCGGCGCGAGATGCCGGCGCCGTCGATCGCGCGAATGCGCTCGACGTCCACGCCGATCTCGGCATCGAGGGTCACGGCGTAGAGCGCCACCTCACCCGAATCGGACATATTGAACCGTACCGCCGACCCGGCCAGGTAGGGCTTGCCGTGTTCGCCGTGGGCAAATTGAAGTTCGGCGGCGGGGACGCCGGTGTAGCCTTCGAGCAGGCGGCGCAGGGCGGCGCGGCCGGCGACCCAGCGGCGGGCGATCTCGGGAAAGCGGAAGCGCGCCGCGCGCGCCCGTTCCTGGGCGGCGAGTTCGGCGCCGGAGCCGCTCCACCGGCTCAGGTCGGCCCGCCAGATGTGCACTTCGCCCTGGCCGATCGCAAGATGGTCCACACAGATCATGGTGGCATAGGCCCCGCCCGCAACGCAGGCAATCCCGGCCGCGTCCGCTATACTTGAGGTTGACCGATGCGCTTTTCGGTGGATGCCCACGCGATCGGCTGCCAGCTCACTGGGAACGAGGTTTACGTTCGCAGCCTGCTGGAAGCGTTCGCGGCAGTACACGATAATTCGGAGTTCATCGCCTACGTCGCGACGCCGGAGGCTGCCCGCGCCATCCCGCGCGGCTTCGCCACCCGTCGTGTGTCGCGCAATCCGTACCTGCGCCTGGGCCGCGATCTTCCGCGCCAGTTGCGCCGCGACCGGCCGGACCTGATCCACGTCCAGTACACCGCGCCGCTGGCGTGCCCGACGCCCATTGTCGTGAGCGTTCACGACGTCAGCTTCCTCGAACACCCCGAGTATTTCCCCACCGCGCGGGCGCTTCAGTTGCGCCTGACCGTAGGGCGCACCGTGGCGCGCGCCGCGCGCGTCATCACGGTAAGCGAGTTTTCCCGGCGGGCGATCGCGCGCGTCTACGGCTTGGATGAAGAGGGCATCGTGGTGGTGCCGAACGCCGCCACCAGTTTGTTCCGTCCCCTGCCCCACCCGGCGTCGGCAGCCTGGGTGTGGCGGCGATTCGGAATCACGCCGCCCTTCGTGCTCAACGTGGGCGACCTGCAGGTGCGCAAGAATCAGACCGGGCTGATCCGCGCTTTTGCCGAAATGATCCGCGCCTTCCCGCAGCTTCCGCACCACCTGGTGCTGGCCGGCAAGGACGGCTGGCACGGCGACGCCACCCGCCGCGCGGCGCGGGAATCGGGCTTCGGGGATCGCATACACTTCACCGGTTTCGTCTCCGATGAAGAGCTCCTCGAACTCTACAACGCGTGCGAGTTCTTCGTATTCCCGTCGCTCTACGAGGGCTTCGGCCTGCCGGTGATCGAGGCCATGGCGTGCGGCCGGCCGGTGGCGTGCTCCGACGGCTCCGCGGTCAGCGAGGTGGCCGACGGCGCCGCCATCCTATTCGACCCGCAATCGACAACCCAGATGACGCGCGCCATGCTCGATCTGGCCCTGGATTCGGAACTGCGAGCGCGTATGGGGCGGCTGGGCCTGCAGCGATCGGCGCACTTTAGCTGGCGTAGGGCGGCCGAGAAGACGCTCGAGGTCTACCACCAAGTGGCGCGCGCCGCGGAACGGCCGGTCCCGGTGCGCACCTCCGTATGCGCGTAGCGCTGTTCTCGCCGATGCCGCCCGCCAAGAGCGGGATAGCCGACTATGCAGCGGCTCTCGCGGAACCCCTTGGCCGCCTGGTTGACCTCGAGGTTTTCGACGGGGCTTCGACCGGCTTCGACCCCGCCCGCTTCGACATCGCCCTCTACCAGGTGGGCAACAACGCCTGCCACTCTTTTGTGTACGAGGCTGCCCTCAAGCACCCCGGCGTCACGGTGCTGCACGAAGCCAACCTGCACCACCTGATCGCCGAAACCACCATCCGCCGGGGCGACTGGGACGCCTATCTGCGCGAAGCTGAGTACGCGGGAGGCACCGCGGCCCTGGCGTTCGCCGAGCGCGTTCGCACTCTCGAAATCGGACCGGACTACGACGGCGTGCCCATGACCCGCCGCCTGATCGAGCGTTCCCGCGGCATCGTCGTCCACAGCAACGCGGTGCTCGACCACGTCCGCGCCGCGGGCTTCACCGGCCCGCTGGCCCGCATTCCGCACGGCGCCTGGCTGGCGGACGCCGACCGCTGGGCCTGGCGCGACCGGCTGGGAATCGAAGAGGGCGTGCCGCTGGTCGGCATCTTCGGGTTCCTGAAACCCTACAAGCGCATTCCCGAATCGTTGCGCGCCTTCCGCCGCCTGGTGAGCCTGGAGCCGCGCGCGAAGATGATCCTGGTGGGCGAGCCGCACCCCGATCTGGCCGTGCATTCGATCATCGCCTCGCTCGGCCTCGCCGCCAATGTGCGGGTGCTCGGCTTCGCGCCCATCGCCGATTTCACCGGCTGCATGGCCGCCTGCGACGTGATTCTGAACCTGCGCTACCCGACCGTGGGCGAGACCTCCGGCAGCCTCCTCCGCGCTCTGGGATTGGGAAGGCCGGTGCTGGTCTCCGATGTCGGCGCGTTTCGCGACCTGCCCGACGACATCTGTTTGAAAGTGCGGCCGGGCGCGACCGAAGAAGACGAAATCTTCGAGTTTCTGAGCCTGCTGGTCTCCCGGCCCGATCTGGCTCGGGCGCTCGGTAGGCGGGCCCGTGCCTGGGTGGAGAGCGAATGCACGTGGGAGCACGTGGCGCGCCGCTATGCGGAGTTCCTGGAATGCGTGGTGACGGGCAGCGAACCGCGGGCGCCAGCGAGTGGTCCCCTCGAGGCTCCGCCCGCCGTCCCCGAGACAATTCTCGAGTGGGTGCCCCCGGACTCGGCGCTGCACGGCTACGTCGACACGCACCTGACCCGCCTCACCCGGACGCTTGAGATCATCCCCCCGGGCGGGCCCGCGGACCGCATCCTCGAGATGGGAGCGTATCTACAGACCACGCCGTCGCTCGGCCCGCGCCTGGGCTACGGTGAGGTGCGGGGGTGTTACTACGGGCCGGCCGGCACCGTCGACCACCGCTCCGTGGTCTCCACCTCAGGCGAGCGCTTCGATTGCGAAGTGGACCTTTTTGACGCCGAAAAGGACCCTTTTCCGTATCCAAATGCGCATTTTTGCACCGTTTTGTGCTGCGAGCTGATCGAGCACCTGCGCACCGACCCGATGCACCTGCTCTCGGAGGTCAACCGCATCCTGCGCGACGGCGGCCACCTGGTGCTGACGACGCCCAATATCGCTTCGCTGCGCGCCGTCTCGGCCATCCTGCAGGGCTACCACCCCGGCCTGTTCCCGCAATACATCAAGCCCGCGGGCTCGGGCGAGGTCCCCTCGCGCCACAACCGGGAGTACGCGCCGCGCGAAGTGCATCAGCTCCTGGCCGACGCCGGATTCGAAGTGGTGCGCCTCGAAACCGGGCCGTTCCGCGAGCAGCTTCAGCCCGAGTTGGCGTGGGTGGAGCGGCTGCTGGAACGATACTGGCTGCCGGCCAACCTGCGGGACGAAGGCATCTACGCGGTGGGCCGGAAGGCGGGCCCGGTGCGCCATCGCTATCCCGAGTGGCTCTATGCCTGACCCGCGCCTCGCCGTCCCGGTGGTGTTGCTGGTGGAGAACACCAGCACCGAAGTCTGGAAGGGCGCGGAGGGTTACGCCGCGGGCTATCAGGTCTTCGATCCGGATACGGGCACGCTGGTCTCGGAGGGCGAGCGCGTCCCGCTCGAGCGCGATCTGGCTCCCGGTGAAGCCGTGGAGGTCGAGGTGCGGGTGGAATTCCCGCCCGAGCCGGGCCGCTATCGGGCGTTCGTCTCGGCCATGCGCGAGCACGTCTGCTGGTTCTACGACCGCGGCGCGCGGTTCACGGTGGTGGATGCCGAAGTCGCGGCGGGCGTGGTCCGCAAGGAGCGGGCAGCCGTCACCACCCTCGGCGCGCTCGGCCGCCGGAACCTGGTACGCGCCGCCGGGCGCGCGTTCCGCTACCCTTTGCTCTCGCTCTGGCGCAACCGCAGCCTGATCCGCTCGCTGGTGCGCCGCGACATTCTGGGCCGTTACCGCGGCTCGTTCGGCGGCGTGTTCTGGACCGTCCTCAACCCGCTGCTGCTGATGGCGACCTACTTCTTTGTCTTTGGCGTGGTGCTGCACACGCGGTTCGGGGGCGACCCCGGCCGGTCCGGCTTCGTCCTCTATTTCCTGTGCGGAATGCTGCCGTGGCTGGCCGTGAGCGAGGCGCTGGGGCGAGCCCCGCTGGTGGTTCTCGAATACCGGAATTTCGTCAAAAAGCTGGTGTTCCCGATCGAGATTCTGCCGGTGAACCTGGCTCTTGCGGCCCTGGTCACGGAGGCGTTCGCGCTGGCCGTCTTCTTCGTGCTGCTGCTGGTGACGCGCGGAGCCGTGCCATGGACCGTGCTGTGGCTGCCCGCGCTGGTCATCCCACAGGTGCTGTTCACGATGGGCCTGGGCTGGTTCCTGGCCGGGCTCGGGGTCTACGTCCGCGACCTCGGCCAGATCAACGGCTTTCTGCTGACGCTGTGGTTCTTCCTGACCCCGATCTGCTACCCGGTGGAATCGCTGCCCCGCCAGGCGCTGCCGCTGCTCGCCCGCAACCCCATGTTCGTGCTGGTACGCGCCTACCGGGCGATCTTGCTCGAAGGCCGGGCGCCGGCCGCGGGCGGGCTTTGGAAGTTCTGGGCCATCTCCCTGCTCCTGTTCTTCGCCGGCCACGCCTGGTTCTACAAGCTGCGCAAGACGTTCGCCGACGTGATTTGATGTGCTAGATCAGCGCGCCGGGACTGAGGCGTATTTGCCGGATTTGGCGTAGAGAAAATCGCCGCCCTGGCCGGGATCGTTGGGGTCCTTGAGGACGTAGTAGAGCATGGTGACAGGGGCAAAGCACTGGCGGTCACCAGGCCGTCTTTCTCGTCGAACCAGGCTTTGAGGCTGTTAAGTTGCCGCATATACACCTCGTAGCTCTTGAAGGGTACCACACGATCTCCGTTTGTCGATTTGTTTCTTGCAGGCGCGCCCAATTCGATTTGTAACCTACTGCGCCCTCCGGCACGCAGTGCCAGGCTGCCGGCGGTCCGACCGTGCGCGTGACGCGCAGCCATCTCGATGTGCACGAACTCGCGCTGCTCACGCAGGTCGTGAGGTGCAACCCCTGCCGTCCATCACGCAAGAAGTGCTGTTTCCGCCGCCGCAAGCTTCACACGGAAACCCGTCGCGCACGCCCGCAAGCGTGCTCTTGACGGTGCAAAGGCAGGCCACGGTGGCCAAAGCGGCGATGGTTGGGGAACGGCCTACAAAGTGCCCACGATTTGGTATGCGCATCACTTGTCTGCTGGCGGTGACTGCTTCGGTTCTTGCGCTGTCCGGCGCGGGCGCAGCCGGGCCGGCGAAAGGTCGCGCTGGCAGACCGGTCGCACGGAGTCTGGCTGCGAACGACATAGAGGACGCAACGAAGACGGGCGCGGTGGGGCCGGGAGCAACGGGGCCAAGGGTGGTGCGGGCGCAGATTCTTCTGGACCGTGCTACGTTCTCGCCGGGCGAAATCGACGGCGTTTACGGCGACGACTTCGGAATTGCGGTCAAGGGATATCAGGAAAGCCGCGGTCTGAAGCCGACCGGCACAATCGACGCGGAGACTTGGCGCCTGCTCGATAGCGATGCCGGCCCTCTTCTATTGACTTACACGATCACCAGAGCGGATGAGAAAGGCCCGTTCCAGTCGGCACCAACCGATATCCAGGAAAAGGCGAAGCTGAAGTGGCTGGGCTTCGAAACGCCGGGAGAGGAGCTGGGCGAGAGGTTCCACAGCTCGCCGAAGCTGCTGGCCGAGTTGAATTCCGACACGAAGCTGGACACAGCCGGGGAACGGATCTTGGTGCCGAATGTGCGGCGCGCCGCCGCTGTGCGCCGGGCGCTGCGCGTGGTGGTTTCAAAGTCAAAGCGCACCGTCATCGCCTATGGCGCCGGCGACAAGGAACTGGCGCAGTATCCGGCCACGATCGGCGACATACACGATCCGCTGCCGATTGGTGATTGGAACGTCACGAAGGTGGTGCACTTTCCGTGGTTCAACTATGACCCGGGTCTGTTCTGGAACCCGGACCCGAAACAGGCGCAAGCAGTACTGGCGCCGGGTCCGAGAGGTCCCGTCGGCACAACCTGGATCGGCCTCACGAAAGAACATTATGGAATTCATGGGACTCCGGATCCGGGCCATATCCGGCACAGCGACTCGGCCGGGTGCGTCCGGCTGACGAACTGGGATGTGGATGATCTGTCGCATATGGTGCGGCCGGGCACGCCGGTCGTCCTGGAGGAATAGCTGTGCGGGTCTGGATTTGCATGGCCGGGCTTTGCGCCGTGTTGCTCGCAGTGGGCGCGGTGGCTGTTCGCGCGCCGGCTGCCGGCACGAACTCTTCCATTCTCGAGATGACTCCCCCGATCCGCGGACTCGCCCTGGCGAATCTGCGGGATACGTTCGAAGAAGTTCACAACGGACATCCGCATCACGCGATTGACATTCTGGAACCGAAAGGGACAGCCGTGCAGGCGGTGGTATCCGGAACCATCCGCAAGCTATTCCTCAGCAAGCCGGGTGGCAACACGATCTACCTCTTCGACGAAAGCCAAGTGTATTGCTACTACTACGCGCACCTGGACAGGTACGCGAATGGGTTGCATGAGGGACTGCGGGTCGAGCGCGAGGACGTCATCGGTTTTGTGGGATCAACGGGTAATGCGGATCAGCTCACGCCGCACCTGCATTTTGCGATCTTCGAGTTGGGGCCCGAAAGGGCGTGGTGGCAGGGGAATGCCGTTGACCCATATCCCGACCTGGTAGATGCGGTGAAACGGACGAAATAGCGGACGATCTCCTCCTGCCGGGACGCCGCTCGAACGAGGAGCATGATCTGAAGTTGCTCGGTTGATTGGCGCAGCGCGCAAGGTCGTTCGCCGCACGGGAATGCCTGCCTTTGGCCGCCCTCCCCCCAACTTCGTGCGGAACAAACCCGCCCCTCGTTCGTATGACTCCATGAGAGGCGCCCCGCCTCCTGGAGGATCGGCATGGCGAACGGAAGCAACGGCAAGAAGAATGGGCGGCTGCGCAAGCGCTTGATCTGGACGGGAGCCCTGGTGGTGGTGCTGGGGGGCGCGATCTTCGGCGTCAAGGCGGCGCTGAAACCCAATAACCAGATCGATCCCTCCAAGCTCGCGACCGTCGAAAAGGGCGACATCGCCCGCTCGGTAGTGGCCACCGGCAAGATCACGCCGCTGGCGAAAGTCGAGGTCAAGTCGAAGGCCAGCGGCCTGGTCAAACAGGTGTTCGTGCATTACAGCGACTTTGTGAAGACAGGCCAGATCCTGGTGGAACTGGACAAAGAAGAGCTGCTGGCGCAGGTGCGCGAGTCGCGCGCGGCGCTGCTGGCTGCCCAAGCCGCCGCGGATTCCGCCGAGGCGACTTACGAGAAGAACAAGGTCGAAGCCGAGGCTCCCGATCTGCCGTTCCTCAAAGCCAACATGGACCGTGCGCACCAGCTCAAATCGCAAGGCCTGATCGCGCAAGCGGTGCTCGAAGACGCCGAGCGCACCTACCAGTCGGCGTTGAACAAGCAGATGACCGCGCTGCGCAACATCAGCGTGAGCCGCGCCGAGATCGCGCGCGCCAAGGCCGGCATTGCGCAGGCGCAAGCCACGCTCGACCGCGCCGATGAGAACCTCAGGAATTCCACCATCGTCAGCCCCATGGACGGGATCGTGCTCTCGCGCGATGTCGAGGTGGGCGACGCGGTCAGCTCGATCCTGGTGCTGGGCTCGCAGGCGGACAAGATCATGACGCTGGGCGACGTCAGCGATGTTTACGTGCTGGGCAAGGTGGATGAAGCCGATATCGGCAAGGTCTACCTCGGCCAGCCGGCGCGCATTGTGGTGGAGTCCTTCAAGGACAAGAAGTTCGTCGGCAAGGTCACCAAGATCTCTCCGCTCGGCGTGGAGAAGGACAACGTGACCACCTTCGAGGTGCGGGTTTCGATCCGGAACCCGAGCGGCGAGCTGAAGGCCAACATGAGCGCGAACGCCGAGATCATTCTCGAGGAGAAGAAGAACGTTCTGTTGGTGCCCGAATCCGCGGTGGTCTACGACCGCCAGCGCAACACCTCTCTCGAAGTGCCGGACCTGGCGCATGAGAAAGGGCGCCGCTCGGTGACGGCCAAACTCGGCATCTCGAACGGCGTGAAGACCGAGCTGGTCTCGGGCTTGCAGGAAGGCGACAAGGTGATCCTGCAATAGCAGGTCCGCTCCCTGACGGTCGCGGTTCGGAAACGCGATACGGAACCGCGCGCGTGAGCAAGCGGACGAGACTTATGTCCCTACGCGACCTTCTGGCCGACACATTCCGAACGCTGTGGGCGCACAAGCTGCGCACCTTCCTCACCATGTTCGGAATCGCCTGGGGCATCGTCTCGATCATGCTGATGGTGGCCGCGGGGGAGGGCCTGCGCGTCGGGCAGAAGAAAGTCGCCGACAGCTTCGGCAAAGACATCATGATTTTCTTCGCCGGCCGCACCAGCATGCAGGCCGGCGGCATGCGCGCGGGTCGGCCCATCCATTTCAACGACGGCGACTACGCTTTCGTGCAGCAGGAAGCCACCTCGTGCCGCGACGTGATGCCCGAGCTGGGGACCAACGTGCTGGTCCACAGCGCCTTCAACAGCGGCCTGCTGCTGGTGACCGGCTCGCTGCCGCCCTTCGCCGATGTGCGTAGCATCCCGGTCTCGACGGGCCGCTTCTACAACTGGGAGGATCAGGCGCAGGGCCGCCGCGTGGCGTTCATCGGCAGCGACGTGAAGAAGCAGTTGTACGCCGGGCATGCGGCGCTCGGCGAGCGTATTAGCCTGGCTGGCATCCCCTACACCATCATCGGCGTCATGACGGAGAAGGACCAGGATTCCAGTTACGACGGCCGCGACGTCTCCAAGGTTTTCATCCCCTTCAGCTCGATGATCCGGGACTTCCCCAACAAGCCGCCGCAGGAGCGCCGCAGCGTGGACCGCCTGCTGGTGACGCCGCGCTCGCTCGAGTACGACGACACATGCAAGTTCGAGGTGCGCCGCGCGCTGGGACGCGTGCATGGCTTCGATCCGCTCGACGAAGAAGCGGCGCAGTGCTGGGACACCGTAGAAGACACCAAGGCGTTCCGCACCATGACCGACGGCATGAAGTACTTCCTGGGCGTGGTGGGCGTGGTGAGCCTGTTCCTGGGCGGGATCGGCGTGATGAATGTGATGCTGGTGGCGGTTCGCGAGCGCACGCGCGAAATCGGCGTTCGTAAGTCGGTGGGCGCCACGCGCGGAGCGATTCTGGGGCAGTTCTTCGCCGAAACCATGATCATCGTGTTTGCGAGCGGCGGATTCGGCATGGCCGTTTCGTATGGTTTCTGCGCGCTGGTCAACCTGCTTCCCATGCCGCAGTATTTCGCCGGATTGCTGGCGACGTGGACCACGGGGGTGGCGGCGCTGGCGCTGCTGGGAACGGTGGCGGTGCTCTCGGCGCTGTACCCGGCGAGGCGCGCGGCCGATGTAGACCCCATCGAAGCGCTGCGCTACGAGGCGGGCGGATGAGCAACTATGCTGGCTGAAATCTTCCGACAGGCCTGGCAAGCGCTACGTCGCAATCCGGCGCGCAGCCTGCTCACCATGGCGGGAATCGTCTGGGGCATCGTCGCGGTGGTGCTGCTGATCGCCTACGGCAACGGCTTTCGCGGTGTGCTGGTCCGGGCCTTCGACGC
>Ga0182027_10007355_pt1 | contig 16239 bp, 11 predicted proteins | sample 712E1DmetaG_FD_121300 | JGI IMG/M metagenome (GOLD analysis project Ga0182027, IMG submission 121300) | Permafrost microbial communities from Stordalen Mire, Sweden - 712E1D metaG (Illumina Assembly) | ecosystem: Environmental > Terrestrial > Soil > Wetlands > Permafrost | place: Sweden...
AACTCATTCGCAAAATTAATGAATCATGTGGTATAAGTATAAAAAATCGATTTCTACTTTGAGGGTTTCACCGTGTTTTGTAACTTTGACGTCCATTTCTGAAGATCATTCATCAATTTAATTCTATTTATATGGCCAGAAGGACAATCGTTGCAATGCCCGGTGACGGCATCGGGAATAATGTACTGAAAGAATCGATCAGGGTACTGGATGCAGTTGGTTTTGAAGCAAATTATGTTCATGGAGACATCGGCTGGGAATTCTGGTGCAAGGAAGGAAATCCCTTGCCCGACCGTACACTCAAACTACTCGAAGAGCACAAAATCGGACTCTTCGGAGCCATCACATCCAAGCCCAAGGATAAAGCTGAAGCCGAACTGGCTCCCGAATTAAAGGGCAAAGGTTATGTTTATTACAGTCCCATCGTTGCTATGCGGCAGAAATACGATCTCGACATCTGCATGCGTCCCTGTAAGACGTTTAAGGGAAACACGCTGAATTTCATCCGTCGTGGGCCGAACAATACTATTGAAGAGCCGGTCATTGATACCATGATCTTCCGCCAGAATACCGAAGGGTTATATGGTGGCGTGGAATGGACTAATCCTCCCGACCAGGTTTATGATGCCCTGATGACCCATAAGAAATTCAAGGAAAACTTTGCCTGGTGCCCGCGCCCTGAATTGGCTGTCTCCACGCGTATCCTGACAAAAAAATACACCACCCGCATCGTGAAAGCCGCGTTTGATTATGCCAAAGCCAAAGGGTTTAAGACCGTTACAGTTTGCGAGAAACCCAACGTGATCCGGGAGACCTCCGGCATGATGCTGAAAATCGCACAGGAAATGTCGAAAAACGAATATCCCGGTATCAGGGCCCAGGATACCAACATCGATGCGCAGATGATGTGGCTTACCAAGAACCCCGAGACATACAACGTAATCGTTGCCAGTAATATGTTCGGAGATATTATTTCCGATGGTTTTGCAGGATTGGTTGGCGGATTGGGATTTGCCTGCAGCGCCAATATCGGTCCCGAGGTGGCTGTTTTTGAACCTACTCATGGCTCCGCACCAAAGTATTCCGAATTCAATCCTTCCATCGTTAACCCCATCGCGATGATCCTTTCTGCATGCATGATGCTGGAACACCTGGGAGAGAATGAAAAGGCAGGGAGAATTTACAATGCCGTTGCATCAGTCGTACTGGAAGGAAAAATTAAAACCTATGACATGATGAAACTTCCGGGAAATCCTGACGTATTCAGCAAAGGCGCTGCAACAACAGAACAGATGACGAACGCGATTATTAAGAAGCTGATGAGATGACGAGTTGATGAGTTGATGAGCTGATGAGCTGATGAGTTGGCAAGTGATGCTTGGGTTTACCCGTTGACTCGTTTACCCGTTCATTCTCAAAAAGAAAAAAAATAAAAAAATAAAAAAACAAACTAATAATCTGATGAATTGAAATGTTGACGAAGAGTTTTTTTAACCCATCAACTCGTCAGCTCATCAGCTCGTCAACTAAAATGTAATGTATGACAGATCAAATATTGAACCTTTGGCCGGAACTGATGTGGATCCAGGATCCGGATCTGCGGGAAAAGACTGCCAAAACATGGGAACTGGCGCTGGAGAAAAGCATATTGACCCCGGATGACCTGCAAAAGATCCCGTTTACCCTCCTTGCAGGGCCGGATCTGAAAGTCTCTTTCATGGCCCACAAACGCTGTGTGGTTCATGTGGCCCGCGAAGCCGGGAATAAAATGAATGAATTCTTCAAGGATGATCTTCCTGTGGATATGGACATCCTGATTTCCGGTGCAATCCTTGCAGATGTAGGAAAGTTACTCGAATATGAACTTGACAAAGAAGGGAAATCGGTCCAGGGAAAATATGGCAAGTACCTGAGGCATCCATTCTCAGGGGTTTCACTGGCCGAACAATGTGGTGTCCCGGCTGCCGTTTGTCATATCATTGCTACCCATGCTGGCGAAGGTAATGTGGTAAAGCGTACGGTAGAAGCGTATATCGTGCATCATGCTGATTTTATGACGTTCGAACCATTCAGGGAAAGATTAAAGTAACTGGTGCAGTGGTGCAATGGTGCCGTTGTGAGTTGGTAAGTTGTTTTCTGCGAAAATCAGCGTTTAATCTGCGGAAATCAGCGAGAACCTTTTATACGGATGGCCTTTCACCGCTAAGGCGCTAAGATCGCAAAGAAAATAAATCGAAAATCGTAAATTAAAATTCAATCGAAAATCGTAAATTGAGATGACTATCATTGAAAAGATAATTGCTGCCCATTCGAATCAGGAGATGGTTAAGCCGGGCGATATTGTGGATGTTCTGATCGACACACGTGCTGCACGTGATTTTGGCGGGGCCAATGTCGTAAAAAACTTGTTAGATAATAGTCTTACGGTTCATGATCCGTCGAAGACAATCTTTACTTTCGATTGTAACCCGGGTGGTTCCGATCAGAAATATGCACAAAACCAGCATTACTGCAGGCAATATGCACGTGAAAACAACATCCGGATCTATGATGTGGATTTGGGAATCGGTACCCATCTTGCCATCGACAACGGGCTTGTATGGCCGGGAAGCACTTTCGTTTCCACCGACTCTCATGCCAATATTATGGGTTCCATCGGGTCGTTCGGACAAGGAATGGGTGATCAGGATATTGCGGCAGCCTGGGCAAATGGTTATGTTTGGTTCAAAGTTCCCGCTTCTATAAAGTTGAATCTGAACGGAAAAAAGCCCGTCCATGTTTCAGCGAAAGACATCGTGCTGAATCTTCTCTCCATCTTTGGCGCTAATAAGCTCCTGGGATATTCCGTGGAAATTTATGGTGAGGATGTGGATAAACTTACCCTGTCGGAACGTGTGACCATCTCATCCATGGCAACCGAGATGGGCGCGATCATCCTGTTCTTCTCCCCTACCTCCGCATTGCTGGGCGAACTGAAGGCTCTTACCGGTAAAGATTACGTCTCTGTAACAGCCGATCCGGGTGCAGTCTATGAAAGGATTTTTGATATCGATATGAGCAAATTTGTTCCAATGGTAGCGAAACCCGGGCATCCTCATGATGATATTGACGTGAATGAGGTGAGGAATACCAAGATCGATTCCGGATTTATCGGAAGCTGCACCAATGGCCGTATAGAAGATCTACGGATTGCAGCCTCTATCCTTAAAGGGAAAAAGGTTGCACCCGGGGTCGTCCTGAAGATTGTTCCGGCAACCGATGCCATCTGGAACCAGGCTCTGAATGAAGGTCTTATCAGGATTTTCAAGGATGCAGGCGCCCTGGTTTCCAATGCGGGTTGTGCTGGTTGCGCCGCCGGCCAGGTCGGACAAAATGGCCCGGGTGAAGTGACCATCAGCACCGGCAACCGTAACTTCGAGGGGAAACAGGGAAAAGGATTTGTTTATCTGGCATCGCCTGCAATTGTCGCTTCATCTGCCATTGCAGGATACATCACTACACCGGACCAGATCCCCGCTGCACCTGCTCATTTCTCCGTGACGCATTCCGCGTTCCGCGTTCCGCGTAAAGAAGAAAAAGTAAAAACTGAGAAGCCAACAGTAGTAGAAGGCAACGTCTGGATCATTCCAAAAGATGATATCGACACTGACATGATCTTTCACAACCGTTACCTGACCATCACTGATATCAAGGAAATGGGACAGTACACTTTTGACAACCTGAAAGGGTTTGAGGATTTTTCGAAGAAGGTAAAAGCAGGAGATATCGTGATCACGAATAAAAATTTCGGCGCCGGAAGCTCCCGCCAGCAAGCCGTAGATTGTTTCCTCTCGCTGGGTATCAGCTGTATCCTGGCTGAATCCTTTGGCGCCATTTATGAGCGGAATGCCATCAATGCAGCTATGCCAATCCTGACTTATGATCCTTCCATACTTGAAAACACAAAGTTAAAAAATGGAGACCGGATCAGGGTTGATTTTATTTCAGGAAAGCTTATAAACCTGGAAAACCAGAAGACAACTGCAATCAAAAGATTCTATGACGCTCAACTGGCGATTTATCGGAACGGAGGTTTGTTGTAAATTTGCTTTTCGCTGTTTGTCATTGCGAGGAGCATAGCGACGAAGCAATCGCTGTTTCGCTGTTTCTTTTTAGCTTCCACCTGCGGTGTGACCAGAGATAAAACTCCGGCTTATCCTGTATGATCTTTTCCAGGGTATTCATGTAGATGCGGGTAATTTCACCGGGTGCGGTTTTTGAGGGATCTTCCACCAGCATCCTGAAACTCAGCTTATAATATCCCCGTTTTATTTTCTGCGGATAAGCAAAGACTACCGGAAAGTTGTGCAACATGGCATATTTTTCAGGCCCATGCAATACGGCAGTATCCTGGTTCAGGAACTGCATCCAGTATGCCAGTCTTACGCTGGAAGGGCTCTGGTCGGCAACCATGTAAAAAATGGCCGGTTCTCCATAATCCTGGCTGAACACTGCAGAGGTATTGGCGATGGAGACCATCAAAGACCTTCCCCTGACTCTTGTTTTTTGAACAAGGGCATCTACCTTTTTATTTGAAAGCGGCTTGTAAAACCCAACCGGCCTGTGTTTCAATTGTGTTCCGGATGCAATCCCTGACCACTCCCAGTTGTTGTAATGGCCACCCACACAGATCGCTGATTTCCCCTGAGCGTACAATTCATCGAGGAACCCGGTGTTCTCATATTCATACCTCTTTACTACCGCATCCTCCTTCATAGAGAATGCTTTTATGCTTTCAACTATTATATCACTGAAATAATGGTAAAATTTACGTGCGATCAAGCTGATCTCCTTTCCGGATTTTTCAGGAAACGAATTCCGGAGATTCTGGAGAACGATCTTCTTCCGGTAACCAACCAGGTAGTAGACCAGATAGTAGATCCCATCGGAAAATACATATAGGACACTGAAAGGAATAATACTGAAGATGAGGACAAAGGCCCGGAGGAGAATATAAGTCATGAATTTCATGGGACAAAATTAAGAAAATTCTTCATTAGTCATTGGGTATTGGATGCTGGATGCTGGATGCGTGGGTGTGGGAGTTTGATTACAGTGTGACTAAAATATCCATTATTATTTATTTTCACATTTCTTTGCTTTCATTAAAAATATTTTATTATTTTGCATGTGACTGCCATGACAAATATAGTAATACGGATTGCAATGTAGAAATATCGGTTTCCGGAGATGTGTTTTCGTTGCGTTCCTGTGATGCTTCTCCTGTTTAAAATGTTAATACATGAATGATAATTTCTCATAATGTTAAACCAAATCAAAAACCCATGAAAACAAAAATCCTGTTCATCCTGATGTTATCAGTGATGTCATTATGTGCCCAGGCACAATCTGCTTATGTACGCGTCGGACTTGGCGCTGCAATCTGCACTTCACCGCAATATGTGTATCAAAACACTTATATTTCCATTGGAGGAAACCAGAATACCACTGAAACGAAAAAAGCCGGGCAGGGAGATGGTTTGCCAATTTTTGCCGCAGCCGGGTATTATTTTGGAAAAAATTTCGGGGTGGAACTCGGGGTGGATTATTTTCAGGGTTTTAATCACAAGACTGTTGATGACTTTAACGGTTCTATTACTACCCAGAAACTTCACGCAACCATGCTTTCCATTGTACCTGCTTTTGTGATGAAACTTAATCTGGATAAGGTTCAGCCCTATGCACGTCTTGGCATTATGATCGGGGTATTGAGCAATGGAATATATGTACAAAAAATGAGCGGAAGTCCCATCAACTCAAGGGGCTTTTTTAATGATGGGCCGGGTGCAGATTTAACGGTAAGAGATTATGGCGGGATTGCCATCGGTGCACAGGCTGCATTAGGAACTGAATTTAAACTGAGTAAACTCCTTTCCTTATTCGGAGAAATAAACCTTGACGCGATCAATTGGTCGCCAAAGAAAGGTAAGGTAACCAAATACTCAATTGATGGAGTGGATAAGCTTGGCACATTGACAACCAAGGAGAAAACCTGGGTGTATGAAACGAAAGTTGATTATACGCAGAACATTCCGGATAGCGAGCCCGATAAATGGATAAAGGAAAATTATTCTTTTGCAAATGTCGGTTTGGTTGTGGGTTTGAAGATCAATTTCGGGAAATAATCCTGAAAATAGCCAATGGTCAATAGCCATCAGGTATTATTTGTACAAGTTGCTATAATTACCCTGTGACTTTGTCACTTACAATAATTCTTCATTTTTCATTTTTCATTTCCTCCGCTGGTTCCGGAAAAAGTATAATTTTGTTGTCAAAGTTGTACTTGCATGCTGATCATCCGGAGACACAATACCGATCCTTATTTTAACCTGGCTACTGAAGAGTATGTTCTGAAGGAGATCAGCGATAACTCATTCATGTTATGGAGAAATGACCCTTCCATTATTGTCGGTAAACACCAGAACACCCTGGCGGAGATCAACCTGGATTATGTCAGGGAGAACAACATCAAGGTTGTGCGGAGGTTATCGGGTGGCGGAGCAGTATTCCATGATCTTGGAAATCTGAACTTCACATTCACGATGCAGGGGGAAGGCAATAACCTGATCGACTTCAGAAAATACACGGAACCCATACTAGAGGTACTTGTAAAACTCGGAATTGATGCACGTTTTGAAGGCAGGAACGATCTTACCATCGAAGGAAAAAAATTCTCAGGAAATGCGATGCACATCTGGAAGAACAAAGTCCTTTCGCACGGCACACTCCTGTTTTCTTCCCATATGCCTGACTTGAGCAAAGCCTTAAATACCGATCCGTTGAAGTTCAAAGATAAAGCCGTAAAATCGGTACGAAGCAGGGTCACCAACATCAGTGAACACCTGAAAACGCCTATGGATGTGATGCAGTTTTCAAACCTTATCGAAAACCATATCATGGAAAAATACCCGGAAGCAACTCTCTATGAACTATCTGAAGAAGATCATTCACGGATCCGGGAAATGGTTCAATCAAAGTATGGTACGTGGAAGTGGAATTTTGGATATTCACCCCAATACAATTTCAGGAAAGTACTTCGCACCCATAACAGCGGAACACTTGAATTCAATATCGATGTAACAGACGGAATCATACGGAATATCAAGGTCTTTGGAGATTATTTCAATATGTGCGAACCCGAAGAGATCGAAAATGCACTCCGGAATGTTCAGCATGCAGAAGGGAAAATACGGAATGCATTAACACCTTATAAGATAAGTGATTACTTTAATAATCTGACCATTGACGAGTTTATTGAGGGGATGTTTTAAGTTGGAAAGTTTATAAAGTTTGTAAAGTTATAAAGTTTAAGTACACACCAATGCCTATTGCCTTTTTATAGTTTGCTATTTCTCTTTTTGTCATTACGAGGAGCGTAGCGGCGAAGCAATCGCAATTTCGCTATTTAATTATCGACCAATATGAACTATCAGGATATCTTTGAGCGACTCTGGCAGGATTATATTACACAAAATCCTGCAACAAAAAAGGTCTATGACCTGCTGACCAGGGAAGGTGAAACAATTGTTAACGATCATATTGCATTCCGGACATACAATCATCCACTCATCGGGATCGATGTGCTGGCAAAAGTTTTTATCAGGAACGGGTACGAATACAAGCGCGATTATCATTTTGCACAGAAGAAGCTCTATGCTAAACATTTTGAGCATAAGACCGATCTGGAAGCCCCACGGGTTTTCATCAGTGAGCTTTTGGTGGATCAGTTCAGTGAACACATGAAACACATTGTGAATGAATGGGTTGGGAATATCCCGATAAAGTTATTAAAGTCAGATAATTTGATCTATGCCGGGAATGTTTCAGGAACCCCGTCATTCAAGACTTATGAAAAGCTCCGGATCGAATCGGAATATGCGGCATGGTTATACGTGAATGGGTTCTGTGCGAACCATTTTACGGTAAGCATAAATGCCCTGAAAGAATATGACACTGTTGAAAAAGTCAATACATTTCTGAAATCCAATGGATTTCTTCTGAACGATGCCAACGGGGAAATTCAGGGAACACCAACCGACCTATTGGAACAATCAAGTATAAAAGCCGGAATCATCCGGGTTCCTTTCCAGGAGGGAGAATTTGATATTCCGGCCTGCTATTATGAATTTGCCCTCAGGCATCCTGAACCCGATGGAAAACTGTATAGTGGTTTCGTATCCCAATCGGCCGACAAGATCTTTGAATCCACCAATTATTATAAAAGATGACAAACTTACTCCGTTTTCCCTTATGGATCATTTTGCTGGCCATCATAATGGGATGCGGGCCGGGAAATACCAGGACGAATGGTAACTCTGTTTCTGGTACCCCGGTTGAGAAAGGAAAGATCATTCCCAAGATCACATGCCAGAAAGATTTTACAATCAGCTATGCACTTTATCTTCCAAAAAGATATACTACAGCCCGGAAATTCCCGGTTATCATCGCATTCGATCCCCATGGCAGCGGAATCCTTCCACTGGAAAAATACAAGGACCTTGCCGACAAATACGGTTATATCCTGATGGGTTCAAATGACTCGAAAAACGGGCTGGACATGAATACATCAGGGGTCATTATCGATGCGCTTTTCAGTGAAACGTCTGGCAGGTACTCCATTGATTCAACCCGGATTTATGTGATGGGTTTTTCGGGAGGAGCACGTATTGCCAGCCTCATCGGTTTGTACCAGGGGGGCGTGGCCGGTATCATCGGTTGCGGGGCGGGACTTCTGGCTACAAACCAACCTGTACGATTTAAACCCGACTACATCTCCATTGCCGGGAATGCTGATTTTAACATGAATGAACTTATCAATCTTGACAAACAACTGGACGAGGCAAAATTCACACATGCTTCGATCCTGTTCAATGGGAAACATGAGTGGCCACCGGTTGGAGTCATGGAAAATGCATTTATCTGGACTGAATTCTGTTCCATGCGCAAAGGCTTCATCCAAAAAGATGATTCCATGATCCTGAATTTTATTCAATCTCAGGAAAATATTATCGGGAAAGATAAAGAAACCGGGGATGCAGTGGCAGAACATAATCATCTTATCAACCTGATCCGTTTTGTCGATGGATTGAATTCTACTGAAGATCTTAAAAAAACGCTGGCGTCTATTGAAAATTCACCTTCCTACAAGATACAGCAAAAACAGCTTCAGCAATTGATGAATAAGGAAATGAAGGAACAGCAAACCTTAAATGATAATTTTTTTTCGAAAGATCTCGACTGGTGGAAGAAAAAAATCACGAATTACGAACTCAGGATCACAAAAGGGAAAGATTCATCCGATGTCAGGATGTGCAAGCGTTTAAAGAGCTACCTGAGCCTTCTTTCTTATATGAGCTATAGCCGGGTTCTATCTTCGAATGACACGATAGCCGCGAAACATGCAATGGAGATCTACGAGATCGTCGATCCGGAAAATGCTGCAAGCACCAAAGCAGATAAGGTAAAGTAAATGGAAATCAAAAAAATCCGGGAGGTCTTTGATACCCTTCGCGGGATATTTACCGGTGATCTTTATACCGATGATCTGTGGCGGATGATATATGCCACTGACGCTTCCGCATACCGTGAAGTGCCTCTTGGGGTAGCGCGACCAAGACATGCGGAAGACATCAGGACCCTTATCGCCTTTTCACAGGAACATTCCATCCCGCTTATCCCCCGGACTGCAGGGACCTCGCTTGCCGGCCAGATAGTCGGGAGCGGACTTATCGTAGATGTTTCACGGTATATGACTAAAATTCTCGAGATCAATACAGCGGAACATTGGGTACGGGTGCAGCCGGGTGTTATCCTTGATGAGTTGAACAAAGTCATCGAGCCCTATGGTCTATTTTTCGGGCCGGAGACTTCTACTTCAAGCCGGTGCATGATCGGCGGAATGGTTGGAAACAACTCCTGCGGGGCACATTCCATCCTGTATGGCAGCACCCGTGATCACGTTATTTCGGTAAAAACCCTGCTTTCTGATGGGACGGAAGTTGAATTTAAAGAGATCTCTGTGGAAGAACTTCGGCAGAAAACAACAGGAAAAAGCCTGGAAAGTGATATCTACCGTACTATCTACGGAATCTTATCCGATCCTTCAAACCAGGAAGAGATCCGGAAAGAGTTTCCCAAACCTTCGATCCACCGGAGAAATACCGGTTATGCCATCGACCTCCTGCTTGAAACTGATCCCTTTACCGGTAACGGAGTACCTTTCAACCTTTCAAAACTACTTGCCGGATCAGAAGGCACGCTGGCATTCTCCACTGAAATAAAACTCAACCTGGTTCCGCTTCCTCCGAAGCAAAAAGCGGTGATCTGTGTTCATTGTCATACGGTTGCCGAGGCTCTGGAAGGGAACCTTATCGCTTTGAAATACAATCCGGGCGCCATAGAACTGATGGACAAAGCCATTATGGATTGCACCAAAGACAATATTACCCAGCGCAAAAATCGTTTCTTCATTGAAGGTGATCCCGGCGCCATCCTGATCATTGAATTTGCACGGGAGACTGAGGAAGAGATACTAGCCCTGGCCCGCGACCTGGAAAATGGAATGCGGAATGCCGGCTATGGGTATCATTTCCCCGTCGTCTTCCCTCCCGACCTGAAAAAAGTCTGGGATTTGCGAAAAGCCGGATTAGGTGTTCTCTCAAATTATCCCGGGGACCGCAAACCGGTTCCGGTAACAGAAGACACTGCGATAAGCCCGGAAGATCTTCCGGACTATATTAAAGAATTCCGTGTATTGCTTGAACAACTTCACCTGGAATGTGTTTATTATGCGCATATCGGGTCAGGAGAATTACACCTACGACCGGTATTAAACTTGAAAGATCCCGCTGATGTTGAGTTATTTCACACGGTCGCACTGGAAACAGCAAAACTGGTAAAGAAGTACCGGGGGTCCCTGAGCGGGGAGCACGGCGATGGCCGGCTGCGTGGGGAATTCATTCCCCTGATGATCGGCAAACATAATTATAAACTGGTAAAACAGGTCAAGCAGGTTTTTGATCCTGACGGTATCATGAATCCCAACAAGATCGTTGATACCCCGAAAATGAATTCCAGCCTGCGGTTTGAGCCAGGACAAAAGACAAAGGAGATCGCGACGGTATTTGATTTCTCCTCAAGTCATGGAATCCTCAGGGCAGCAGAGCAATGCAATGGTTCCGGTGATTGCAGGAATACATTCCTTACGGGTGCTGGAATGTGTCCCTCTTACCAGGCCATGAAAGACGAAAATACAACGACCCGGGCCAGGGCCAATATCTTAAGGGAATTCCTGACCCGCTCCTCCAAAACCAATCCCTTCGATCATAAGGAAATTTATGAGGTGATGGATCTCTGTCTTTCCTGCAAAGCATGCAAGTCGGAATGCCCGTCGAATGTGGATATAGCGAAACTGAAGGCCGAATTCCTGCAGCATTATTACGATGCCAACCATATTCCGATGCGGTCATGGCTGATCGCCAATATAACATCTATCAACCGGTTGGGAAGTTCCTTTCCCGGGATGTTCAACTTCTTCCAAAAAAATTCATTTTTTTCTGGGATCATAAAAAATCTCCTGGGTTTTGCTCCAAAACGGAATCTTCCGTTATTATACAAAACAACCCTGGTCATCTGGCTAAAAAATTATGGCCAGATTCTGACCTTAAAGAAAGGTAAAGTTTTTCTTTTCGCCGATGAATTCAGTAATTTCAATGATGTTGAACTCGGGATCAAAGCGGTTAAGCTGCTGAATAAAGCTGGGTATGAAGTAGAGATCCCTGATGTGTTTGAAAGCGGCAGGACTTTTCTCTCAAAAGGTCTTATCCGGAAAGCAAAAAAAACTGCCAATAATAATATCATCTTGCTAAAGGACCGGATCACAGATGAAACACCTTTGATCGGCATTGAACCTTCAGCCATTTTAACCTTTCGGGATGAATACCCCGAACTGGTTGATCCGTCATTAAAAGAAGAGGCGCTCCGGCTGGCAAAAAATGCGCTGCTTTTTGATGAATTCTTTGTGAATATTCCTGTTGGAAGCGGGCAACCGTTAAGTGCTATTTTTACCCATGAAAAACGGACTGTCAAACTTCACGGTCATTGCCACCAGAAAGCGCTGGCCTCCATGGACCCTACAATTAATATGCTTTCGATCCCGGAAAATTTCCAGGTTGATCTGATCAGATCAGGTTGCTGCGGAATGGCCGGATCGTTCGGCTATGAGAAGGAACATTACGAGGTGTCCATGAAAGTCGGCGAACTGGTTCTCTTCCCTGAAGTAAGGAAAGCCTCTGAAGAAACCATCATTGCCGCCCCGGGAACTTCCTGCCGGCACCAAATCAAAGACGGGACCGGACGTACCGCATTACACCCTATCGAGGTGCTTTTTGATGCTTTGATTTGATTTACAAAAATCTTTTCTTGATTTTTTTACCTTCGGAATACTTTGTGTGTACTTCATGCGCCCCTGCCTACCGGCAAGCAGGTTTGTGGTTATTATTTTTACCATGAAGTCGCACAAAGGTTTGCAGAAAGGGATACAAAGAAAATTCAGCTTCAAATATTAACCGTCATTCCATCTTCAGCAAGGATCGTTTCAGGAAAAACCGACCGGGCTTCTTCCAGCAAGGGTTGAAGATCATCATAACGTGCAGAGAAATGGCCGATCAGTAATTTCTTCACATTGGCTTTTTTTGCAAGGGTTGCTGCTTCGATCGTGGTTGAATGTTTCTTTTCCATTGCGCTGGCAGACATGTTCTGCATGAATGTTGTTTCATGGTAAAGGAGGTCACACTCCCTGATGAACGGAAGGATTGTTTCGGTATAGGCCGTATCAGAGCAATAGGCATAAGATCGTGGTGAAGGCGGATCCAGTGTGATGTCTTCATTTTTAAAGACCTTTCCCCCTTCATCGATATAATCCCGGCCTTTTTTCACATTCTGCATTTCTGTAACAGGAATTTTTACTTCCGTGAGCTTGTCTTTCCGGATCTTGCGTTCCTGCTTTTTCTCACAAAAAATAAATCCGCAGGTCGGGATGCTATGCAAAAGCGGAAAGGAATGGACATTAACTTTTTCATCCTCATAAATCATCTCATATCCGGAAAAAGAGAGGGGATAAAAGAACAGTGGAAAGTTCAGGGTAGTTTGTGAAGTTTCAAGCTGAAGATCGATGATCTTCTTCAGCATTGGTGGGCCGTACAGATGCAGTTCTTCTTTTCGCCCCAGCAGATGCAGTGAATTCAGCAAACCGATGAGTCCAAAAAAATGATCCCCGTGCAGATGGCTGATAAAGATCCGCTGTATCCGTTGAAAATGCACATGAAACTTGCGGATCTGAAGTTGCGTTCCTTCCGCACAATCGATCAAAAACAAGCGCTCATTCACGTTGAGCAAATGAGCGCTTGGGTTTCTTGTCAGCGTAGGAATTGCAGAATTGCTTCCAAGAATTGTTAGTGAGAAGGTCATCGCTGACTATTCTTCTTTGGGTTCATCTTCTTTGGGTTCATCTTCTTTGGGTAGTTCTGTTTTATGTTCCGCTTCCTTGGCGGCTTCTTTCCTGTCATGTTTTTCCTTCTCTTCGGCTTTAATCATATCCGATTTGAGGTTAGCCAGTGATTCGATGTCGCCGAGCGTGGTTTTTTCAAGGTTATCCTTGATCTTCTTGACGGTCTTTTTTGTAGAATCCTTTACTTTCTTCTTTTCATCGGATTCACTTCTCTTTTCGCCAACCACATTGTCCTGGTAAACTTTTGAGTGGGAAAGGATGATCTTCTTATTATCCTTGGAAAATTCAATCACCTTGAAATCGAGAATTTCTTCTTCCTTGGCATGACTACCGTCTTCTTTTGTCAGGTGGCGGAGCGGTGCAAAACCTTCAACGCCATAGGGAAGTGCAACGATCGCGCCTTTATCGTTCATATTAACGATGGTTCCGCTATGTACCGATCCGACAGAAAATACCGATTCGAATACATCCCAGGGATTCTCTTCGAGCTGTTTGTGGCCCAGGCTCAATCTGCGGTTATCCACATCAATATCGAGGACCATGACATCGATCTTTTCGCCGGTCTTGGTGAATTCGGCAGGATGCTTTATCTTCTTCGACCATGACAGGTCAGAAATGTGGATCAGCCCGTCAACACCTTCTTCGAGTTCAACAAAAATACCGAAGTTGGTAAAGTTGCGAACGGTAGCAGTATGTTTCGACTTAAGCGGATATTTTTCCTTAATGTTTGCCCACGGGTCGGGGATCAGTTGCTTGATACCCATCGACATCTTCCGCTCTTCTCGGTCGAGTGTGAGGATAACAGCTTCCACTTCCTGCCCTACTTTGAGGAAATCCTGTGCAGTACGCAGGTGCTGTGACCAAGACATTTCTGAAACGTGGATCAGTCCTTCAACGCCTGCAGCGATCTCTACAAATGCGCCGTAATCGGCTATAACAACGACTTTACCTTTTATCTTGTCGCCAACCTTCATGTTCGGATCGAGCGAATCCCATGGATGAGGAGTAAGCTGTTTCAGGCCCAGAGCGATACGTTTTTTATTTTCATCGAAATCAAGAATAACAACTTTGATTTTCTGATCCAGTTTGACAATCTCTTCCGGATGGCTGATCCGTCCCCAGCTAAGGTCGGTAATGTGGATGAGTCCGTCAACGCCACCAAGATCGATGAATACGCCATAGGAAGTAATATTTTTAACAGTTCCCTCGAGGATCTGTCCTTTTTCAAGTTTTTTGATGATCTCAGCCTTCTGTGCTTCCAGTTCATCTTCGATCAGGGCCTTATGGGAAACTACTACGTTCTTGTATTCGTGGTTGATCTTCACCACTTTGAATTCCATGACCTTGTCAACAAATACGTCATAATCGCGGATGGGCTTCACATCGATCTGTGAGCCGGGCAGGAAAGCTTCAATTCCAAAAATGTCGACAATCAGACCACCCTTGGTACGTGATTTCACATAACCTTTGATGATCTCCTGGGTTTCGAAAGCAGTATTAATCCGTTCCCAAGATTTCAGGATCCTTGCTTTTTTATGGGAGAGAAGGAGCTGTCCGCTGGGATCTTCCTGGTTCTCAACATAAACTTCTACTTTATCGCCAACCTTCAGGTCGGGATTGTAACGGAATTCATTCAAAGGAAGTACGCCATCGGATTTAAAACCGATGTTGATAACAACTTCGCGGTTATTCATTGCAACAATGGTGCCATCGATGACTTCATGCTCACTGATTGAACTCAGGGTTCTGTCATATTCCTGTTCCAGCCGTGCTTTTTCGCTGGCATCATAAATCTCATGTTTTTTACCGATCGAATCCCAGTCAAAGTCTTTCATGGATTCATAAGCTGATATGGGAGCAGCAGCTTTAATGGGTTTTGCAGGCTCTTCTTCAATCGGTTTTGCAGGCTCTTCTTCAATCGGTTTTGCAGGCTCTTCTTCAATCGTTTTTGCAAGTTCTTCTTCAACGGGTTTTGCAGGTTCTTCTTCAACGGGTTCTGCAGGCTCTTCATCAATTGGTTTTGCAGGTTCTTCTTCAACTGCAATCTCTTTGGTTTCTTCAACAATTTCCGCAGGAACTTCCATCTTTAATTGTTCCGGTTGATTTTGTTCCGGTTCATTGTTAATTTCTAATTCTTCAGTCATTTACTTTTGCTTTGTGGCAGCGCATGTGCAGCCGCCGGGTTTATACTAGGTGAATTGCTTTTCTCATCCTAAAAGTCACAATATCAATATGATCTGGGGACTTATTTCTTTGAATGAAAATTGGGGTGCAAAGTTAGAAATAAAATATTTAAAAACCAATAAGGAAGTTAAAGGCAGGAAGGATGTTTCCTGCTACCTGATCAATGTAACAGTTCCGATAGTTTTATATTCCCCTTTCCCGATATCAGATCCTTCCCAGATGGTACCATCAATAAACATGGCATGGATAATCCAGGCATAGGTTCCTGATGAATACAGTTCTCCTTTGCTATTCCGGCCATTCCATCCTTCAACCGGCCGGCCGTCACTGTCCAGAAGTGAGGATTCCCAAAGCAGATGTCCCCAGGAGTCGAATACCTGGATATTATATTCCTTTAGATTAACACCTACTGGCTTGAATAAATTGACTCCCTTGATATCACTGTTCGGGACGAAAGCATTTGGAACATATAATCCCTTGAACAGAACATCATATTTATAGTAACTGGT
>Ga0182027_10007358_pt1 | contig 16237 bp, 16 predicted proteins | sample 712E1DmetaG_FD_121300 | JGI IMG/M metagenome (GOLD analysis project Ga0182027, IMG submission 121300) | Permafrost microbial communities from Stordalen Mire, Sweden - 712E1D metaG (Illumina Assembly) | ecosystem: Environmental > Terrestrial > Soil > Wetlands > Permafrost | place: Sweden...
AAGGTGGCATAGTCCAATAATCCCCGGCACTCCGGGCAAAGACCGTCAACCGTGGCATGGCAGTCATGGCAATAGCACCGGAGCATCGTGGCCATTGCCTTCCACTCCCGCACCAGGCGCCGGCTGGCGGAAATGTTCAGTGGCAAATGGATTTTGGCGCCAGTCATGTTGGGCCGGGTGGCTCCGGCTTGAATAATGTGAGCAACATCGAAAATTGTTTCGTGGCCTGGACGGCATGTGCCAGGTTCGGTGGCATATAAAGCAGGTGGCCGGCTTTTAACGGATGCGGCTGGCCGGCTAGAAAAAACACGCATTCGCCGGATAAAATCTCGATCAACGCGTGTTGTGTGGACGTGTGCTCGCTCAATTCCTGGCCTTCGGCAAACCCGAACAACACCACGCGCGAATGGGCGGTGCGCAGCAATGTCCGGCTCACGATGCCGTTGGGTGCGAACCGGGTTTCTTCTGCCAGCGACAGGATTTTTTCGCTTCCAGCATCAATCAATGGTTGCTCACTCACACCGAAACCATAGCAGAAACCGGGGTGGCGCGTCTTGACTTGAATCAAGCCAAATGAAAATGCACGGGGTTATGCCAATCCTTGAAACATTCGCCGTCGTGGTGGGGCGCGCATAAAGTGACGTACCCTTTCCATGAACCTCCTGGGAGCGCCGGCGTCTCGCCGGCCAGTCGGGAGCCGAAAACCGGAACTCGCCGGCGAGACGCCAGCGCTCCCAGAAAACTACCCTTGCGTAGATTCCCCCTGCCAGACAGCATCATTCACCCAGGTTCCGCCGGAGCAATGCGCTCAACCGGGCCGGCGAAAGGATGGTGACGGTCCGGCCCTTGACGGTGAGGAGCTTTTGTTCGCGGAATTTGGCCAGCGTGCGCGAAAAGGTTTCACCGACCGTTCCCAGTTCCGTCGCCAGCACGCGCTTGGTCATGGTCAATTCGATTTTGACCGGCCGTTCGCCTTGTGGATTGGGGCACCGCTTGACCAGCCAGTTGGCCAGGCGCGTTTCCACGTCCTTGAGCGTCAGGTCTTCAATCTGCCCGATCAGCACGCGCAAATGACCGCTCATCGAGCCGAGCATCCGCAGCCCAAGTTACGGCTGGCGCTTGAGCAATTCCAAAATCCCCGCCTTTTGCACCAGCAACACCTGCGTGGGTTCCAGCGCGCGCGCGTCGGCGGGATAGCCGGCCGGCGTCGCCAGCGCCGCCTCGGCAAACGATTCTCCGCCGCGAAAGATGTGGATGATCTGCTCCTTGCCGGCGGCGTTGCGCGATGGATGTTCATCGCGCCGCGCTGGATGACGTAAAATCCCGTGGCTACGTCGCCTTCATGAAAGAGGTAATCGCCCTTTTCCAGCGATTTGACCACCGAGACTTCGGCAATTTTTTCCAGGTCCGGCTGCGGCAGCCCGGTGAAAAGCTGACAGTTTCGCAATGAATTGGTAATGGCGTTTTTTTGAGTTCGGCCAGGGTCGTGGACATGATTCCATTCAAGCAGCCTCGCGCGTAAAGTAAACCATCCAATCCGTCCTCCAGGCCGCGCCGGCCTGACGCTTTGCCACAATTCGAGATCCGATGCGGCTTTCAGAAGCTGTCCCATGTTCTATGGGATTGGATGTTGATTTGGGTTGGACGCGACCGGTTGATCCAAACAAAAAAGCGGCCCGCCTGGCGACGGCCCGCTGGCAAAAAACAGAGTGCGTTTACGGGGCCGCCTCCGGTTTCTCAATGCCGAGCAACTCGACTTCGAAGATCAGCGTGCTGTTCGGGCCGATGGGGCCGGGACCGTCTTCGCCATAGGCAAGCTTGGGGGGAATAACCAACTGCCACTTGTCTCCCACTTTCATCAGTTGCAGCGCTTCCGTCCAGCCCGGAATCACGCCCTTGACGGGGAAGGTGGCCGGCTCGCCACGCCGGACCGAGCTGTCGAAGACCGTCCCGTCAACGAGCGTGCCCGTGTAATGCACTTTGACGGTATCGGTCGGTTTCGGCGTCGAGCCGGTGCCGGAGTTGATGACCTTGTATTGCAACCCGCTAGCCGTGGTTTTTACACCCTCCTTCTTTGCGTTCGCGGCGAGGAAAGCCTCACCGGCCTTGAGATTTTTTTCCGCAGAGGCCTTTTGTTTTTCCTCCGCCTTGGCCATGGCGGTCTTTTGCAGATCCATTATAGCGGCCTTTTGTTCTTCATCCGTGAGCGCGGGTTTGCCGGCAAACCCGTCGGCGATGCCGGCGGCGAGCGCCTTGGCATCCACGTCCAGCTCCTGCCGCTTGAGCGATGTGGCGATGTCCAGGCCAATCGCATAGCTCGTCTTCTGTTTAGGATTCGTGAGGTCGGGTTTGTCCTGTGCTGGCACGGAACTCACGAGCAATCCGAGAGCGAGGACCGGGATAAAATATGATTTCATACAGATATACAGTTTTTGGGCCGCTATGGTTGTGGCGCGGTCAGTGAAGAATCAGGGAATCAGGCTTCAACGTCAAGCAGCTAAAACAGGCCGCGCCCTCAACAGCCATGGTGAAGGAGGATTATCGTTCATCCTTCATCGTGATTCCTTTGCGGTATTCGCGTGAAATTCAATGCCGGATTTTGTCCGGCATGCTTTACCCTTCCGTAAAAACCGCCAACGCTTCCGGGCGAAGCCGTTGTTTCATAAAATCTTGCAGCGCGACATTGGCCACGCCCGGCCATTTGCCGCGTGGAACGATCAATCTGCTTGAATTTTTGATTTCATCCATTTTCCAGACGGGGTGAGATCTGAATCCCGCCAGGGGCCATCCAGCTTCACTGTCGGCTTGAGCGCGGCGCTGGTTTCGTCCGCGTTGCTAAAAGACCAACCGGCCCAACTGATCTTGTGTTTATTCATCCAATCAAGCCACTTTTGCGCCTCGTCAAGATAGAGTTCGCCGTTCCCGGTGTAATCGGTCAATCCCCATTCTGAAACAAAAAGGGGCAAATTCCTGGACAGGGCGAAATCCGCGTTGCGGCGCAATTCGTCGCGATGTGTTCCCACGTAAAAATGCAGGGCATAAAGGACATTCGTAAAGTTTAGTGGCGCCGCCGCCGCCGCGCGCACGTTCTGGCTCCATGTGTCCGTCCCGATGATGATAACGCTGTCCGGGTCAATGGCGCGAATAGCCGGGATGATGAAGTCGCCATAGGCTTTGATGTCCTTCCAAGTCACATCTTTGCCGTTGGGTTCATTGCAGATTTCATAAATCACGTTGGGAGAACCACGATATGTTTCCGCCATCTCCTGGAAGAATTTCTTCGCCTGCTCTTTGTAGCGGTTGGGATTGCCGTCTTCGAGAACATGCCAGTCCACGAGGACATACACATCGTTGCGGATCGCCTCATCCACGATGAGCTTGACGGTTTGTTTCACCTGGGGCTCCCGAATATAACTCGAACCGAAGCTGTCCGTGTACATGGCCGCGCGGACCACGGAGACATGCCAGTCATTCACCAGATTACTCACCGTGTTCCGGGTAAACGGGAACTGTTTCAGATCGTGAGAACCTATTCCCCGGAGTTGAACCGGATTGCCGCTCCGGTCGCACAGTTGGCCATTTTTCACCTGAAGGTGGCCGCAGCGGTGGACAACTCCCGGCGCGGCACTTCCTCCATCAGCGGCACGGCTTGGGCAGGCGGCATGAGAAAATAAAATCATCCCTGCAAGCAAACCGGGGACAATTCTCCGAATTCCCTTATGGCCGCCATTCATGTTGCCAACGGGGATTTGCCCATTGACTTGGCGGGAAACGAGATTAATTGCAAGATTCATTGTGGGCGACTTTAGCAGGTCGTAAACCGACGTCAAACGGGCAATTCCACCGCTCTTTGGGCGGCTTTCACGCAAAATTCAATACCGGATTTTGTCCGGCTTGGTATTCCATTCCGCAAATACCGCCAACGCTTCCGGGCGAAGCAGTTGTTTCATAGGAATTTTGCGGCGCGAAACCGGCAAGGTGATTTCGTGGTAAAGAAAATCGTCGTCAAACCCAATCGCCGCCGCGTCGTGTCGTGTTCCGGCGTAATAAATTTTCCGCAGCCGCGCCCAATAACCCGCCGCCAGACACATCGGACACGGCTCGCAACTGGCATAAAGTTCGCAATCTTCCAGCCGAAATGTCTTGAGGCGGCGGCAGGCTTCACGGATGGCCATGACTTCCGCATGCGCCGTCGGGTCGTTCGTGGAGGTAACCTGGTTCCAGCCGCGCCCGACGATTTTGCCGCGCCGGACGACGACCGCGCCAAACGGCCCGCCGTGATCGCCGCGCATTTTTTGGAGCGAAAGCCGGATGGCCTCGCGCATGAATTTCGTTTTCATTGGAAAAGTTTAACGACAGTTGGACACGATTGTTCGTGTGATTTGCATAAACCGTAAATCATGCAATAATCATGAATACAACAATCGAATCATACGTGAAACGCAACGCCTAAAACTATATCAGGTTCTCATCGAAAGGGCAAATTGGTAATAATTCCGTCCGCCGCCAGATTTCGAGGACGGAAGAATTCTGCGAGAAACACAACCTCCTGCTAAATGAAACCCGCTACGCCGATTTGGGGGTGGGCGGCTGGAAGGGTTAAAATATGGAGAGCGGCGCGCTTGGTCTGTTCCTCCATGCGCTCAAGGCAAACAAGCTGGAAAAGAACTTGGTGTTAAGTCAGGTCCCGATTGTTTTTCTTTTTGTTAGTTCGTGGTTTCAACTTCTGGATTTGGGATAAATATTCTGTCAATTCTGTCTGATATAAATAGAATTCATAAGTTGCAAACATGAATCGCAAGCCATCATTGCTCGTTGTTTTCCTGACGGTTTTCATTGACCTCATCGGTTTCGGCATCGTCGTGCCGCTGGTGCCGATCTTCAGCCGGCATTATGGCGCAAGCGGCTGGGTCATCGGCGCCATCATCGCCTCGTTCTCCGCGATGCAATTCGTCTTCTCGCCGATCTGGGGACGGCTTTCCGACCGGCATGGCCGCCGGCCTATATTACTTATCAGCACTGCCGGCGCGGCGTTGTCGTATGTCTTGTTTGCCATCGGGTCGGGCTTTGAAAATCACACCGCCGCGCTCTGGACGTTGCTCATCTCCCGCATCTTTGCTGGCATCTGCGGCGGCAACATCACCGTTGCCCAAGCCTACATCGCCGACATCACGCCGCCGGAAAACCGGTCGAAACGGATGGGACTCATCGGCATGGCATTCGGGCTGGGATTTATTTTCGGTCCGGCGCTCAGCGGCATCGCCCTGCATTTCTTCGGCGCCACCGGTCCCGGCTGGACCGCCGCCGCACTTTGCGCCGCGAATTTTTTCCTCGCATTTGCCATCCTCGCCGAAAGTTTGAAACCGGACTCCGGCCAGGCAACCCGGCGTCCGCATTTCGCCCAATGGGGCCACACCCTGGCCCAGCCGAACATCGGTCTGCTGATCCTGATTTTTTTTCTGGCGACGTTCGCGTTCAGTTGTTTTGAAAGCACCCTGCCATTGCTCGTCAGCGACAATTTCAATCTCGGCATTGTGCCGCCGCCGGGGGCGGAGCCAAACTCAATGCTGCTCGCAAGAGACAATTCCAAACTCGGCATCGCTGCGGATGTAACTAAACAGGCCAACACGGTCATCTCGCTGTTTGTCTTTTGCGGCATCATCGGCGCGTTCATTCAGGGCGGGGCCATCGGGCGGCTGGTCAAAATGTTCGGGGAACCAAAATTGATTTCGCTGAGCTTGTTCCTGACCGGCATCAGCTTGATCTTTCTGCCGTTCATCAAAGGCGACGGGCAACTCAAGTGGCTGGCCGTCCTGCACGCGACGGACTGGCAGTGGATTAAAATGCTTCTGGCGCTGGCGCTGCTGGCGGTGGGTTCCGCCCTGACGCGCCCGCCGCTGTTCGGGTTGCTGTCCAACCTCGCGCCAGCGAACGAGCAGGGCGCGACCATCGGCGTCGCGCAAAGCGCCGGGAGCCTGGCGCGCATTCTCGGTCCGCTGTTCGCCGCGACGCTTTACACGCACGTCGTGTCGCTGCCTTACGTGACTTGCGGTGTCATTTCCATCCTGGCCGGAGCTCTGGCGCTCCTGCGGCTGGGCAAAAAGTAGGGGCGCAAACCATTCACGGCTTCGCGGTTCTCGGATTTATTTCGTAGCAGCTTTCGGGAGAAAGCCGCCAACTTTCACGTCAATATTTTTCCGTTCGATTTCGTTTGAAAATTGGCGGCGGTCTGCCGACGCGCCGCTACGCCATTGCCGCTGAAATGCAGGCGGCGGATTGACTGCTTCGCACCCGGCTGTTTGCAGTACAACCCGCCGCCTTTCCGCTCACACGAGCAGAATCATCATTCGTCCGGAGGCGGGCCGGGAGGCGTGCCATCGGGCGGGCCGCCAGCGTCGTTGCCGCCGTTGGAATTCTGCGGCGGCGGGCCGGGCCGCTTGCCGAGGTATTCGTTCCGCGTCAACTGGCCGTCGCCGTTCTTATCCAGCGTCTTCAACGCGGTGGGCGCGTTGGCGATTTCATTCGAGTCAATCACGCCGTCGCCGTTTGCGTCGAGCGCCTTGATGATCAGCGGTGTCGGCGGACGCGGCGCGTCAGCGGGCGCATCTTTCGGCAGCGGCGGCAGGTATTCATCCGCCGTCAACTGGCCATCGCCGTTCTTGTCCAGCGTTTTTAACGCAGCACTGGCATTGGCAATTTCGTTTGAATCAATCACGCCGTCGTGATTGGTATCCAGCGCGGTGACGACAGGCAACGGCGGTGGATGATGGCCGCGTGGCCCCGGGCCGTTCTTCGGCGGCGAACCGTTGTTATCCTGGGCGCTGGCGGCAAGTGCCGACGCTGCGAGCGTCAGCAAAGCCAGTGTTGTTTTCATTTTCGTGTTCAATTTCGTGTTCATTTTGTACTCTCTTTCTCGGTTGTTGTTTTGCCGGGTGTGAATTTTTCTTCGTGTTAATATAGGCGTCTGAACCTTAAGCCGTCGTGAAGACGGGCGGTTGACTGAAATTATTTTTTCGCCCGGGCGTTTTGCGGGGTTCAATCACCCCGGCGAAATCGAGGGCGTTCCACAAGGCCGCAGACAGAAATGGTTTGCGGAGCAGGCCGCAAAAACCCCGCTCGACCGCTTCCGCCCCGGTCAGAATCCCGCTGCCGGTGGCTAGCAGGATTTTTATGGTGGGCGAGAGCGCGCGCAACTGGCGGCCCAGTCCGATGCCATCCAGTCCCGGCATTTCGAGGTCGGTGATGACAAAATCAAACGCCCCGGGCCGGGCCTTGAATGCGGCGGCGGCCGCCTGGGGCGATTGGAAGCATTCGATTACGGCATCGCTGAAAAGCGCGAGCAGGCCGGGCAACAGCGACAGCACGTCCGGGTTGTCATCCACCACCATCCAGCGCGGCCGCCGGACAAATTCCGTTTGAGCAAATTTCATTTTCATGGCGTCACTGTACGCGGGCGAACCTTAAGCGAACGTGAAGCGCGAAAAAAAACGGAGGGATGAAATCGAAACCCACCGGCGCGATTTCTTAATGTTCCCTTAAGGTTGTCCATGCGAAGGTGGCGCGTGCTGGCAACCGCGCGATATTCATGATAAAACGCTGCCGCCGCAATATGAGAGTCCTGATTGTTGAAGACGAGCCTGATTTGCTCCGCAGCCTGGCCCAGGCATTGCGTGAGGAAGGCTATGCTGTGGACACAGCCAACAATGGCGAGGATGGACTGTTCAACGCCGAGAGTTACGATTACGACGCCATCGTGCTCGACGTGATGCTGCCCAAGCTCGATGGCTGGGAAATCCTTTCGCGTCTCCGCAAAACCAAAAAAATGCCCGTGCTCATGCTCACCGCGCGCGACCAGACCCGCGACCGTGTGCGCGGCCTGGACACTGGCGCGGACGATTACATGGTGAAACCATTCGACCTGCCGGAACTGTTTGCCCGCCTGCGCGCGCTCATCCGCCGCAGCGCGAACAAGACCACGAACGTCATCGAAATCGGCGACGTGAAGATTGACACCGCCGCGCGGAACGTATTGCTCCAGGAAAAGCTGGTGGAACTCACCGCCCGCGAATACGCACTGGTCGAGTTCCTCGCTTTGCATCGCGGCGAAGTGGTCACGCGCACGCAGCTTTACGAGCATTTGTTCGACGAGAATGACAGCACACTTTCCAACCTGCTTGACGTCCACGTCTCGAATCTCCGCAAAAAACTCGGCGCGGAATTCATCACCACCCGCCGCGGCCACGGCTATTGCATTGATTAAATGAAAACATTCAACAACCAACATCCAACGCCGAGCATCCAATGGATGGACGGTGCGCATTTTCCCAATTGGGTGTTGGATATTGGATGTTGGATGTTCGATGTTCTCCAACAATGATCCCCCAATCCATCAAGTGGCGGCTACAAATCTGGTACGGCCTCATTTTGGTGGTCGTGCTCGCCGGCTTCGGCTTCACCGCGTATCAACTGGAACGCAACCGGCAATTTCGCCGGATTGATGACGAATTGCACCGCCGTTTTGGGCTTCTGGCCAGGGCGTTTCACGCGCCACCGCGCGGACTGGAACCGGGCGGGCCGCCATTCGACCGCCCGCCTGGACGGGACTCCGGCTTACCGGCCGAATTCCATCTGCCGCCACAAGCTGCCGGTTTGTTTGATACCAATGACCTGGATAATTTTTATTTCGTCGTCAAATCCCGCGATGGCAAAGAGCTTGCACGCTCAGGCAACGTGCCGACGCTGGCTGATTATTATGCCCGCTTTTCCGAACCCAGTTCATTGTTTGAGCCGGGCCCGCCACCCGAAGCGCCCGTTAATTCTACGGATCTGTCCGCCCCCCGGACATTTCTGCAATTCCGTGAAATTGTTCAAGCGGTGCCGCTGGGTGGATCAATTTTGGTTGGTTGCTCCATCGCACCGGAATTGAAGGAACTTCGGTACGTGGCTTTGACGCTCGCCGGAGTTGGGGTGGCAATTTTATTGCTGGGTCTTGCCGGCGGCTGGTGGCTTGTCAGCCGTGCCATCCGTCCAATTGAAGAGATCAGCATCACAGCGGTGAAAATTTCCGCCGGCGATCTGTCGCAACGCATCAATGTCGCTGAAACCGAAAGCGAGCTTGGCCAGCTTGCCGCCGTTTTGAATTCCACCTTTGCCCGGCTCGAAACCGCCTTTGCCCAGCAACAGCAATTCACCGCCGACGCCGCCCACGAACTCCGCACGCCGGTTTCGGTGATGCTCACGCAAACGCAGACCGCCTTGAACCGCGAGCGCAGCGCCGTCGAATACCGCGAGACGCTCGAAGCCTGCCAGCGCGCGTCACAACGAATGCGGAAGTTGATTGAATCGCTGCTCGAACTTGCACGGCTCGACGCCGGGCAGGAAACCCTGAAGCGGCTGCGTTTCGATTTTTCCCAAGTGGCCGCTGATTGCGTGGAACTCGTCCAGCCGCTGGCCAATGAACGCGGCGTGAAGATTCTTTCCGAACTCGCACCACTGGAAATCACCGGTGATTCCGGGCGGCTTACGCAGGTCGTCACCAACCTGCTGACCAATGCCATCCAATACAATCAATTCGGGGGCGAAGTGAGCGTGGCGCTGAAGACTCAAAATCGTCTGGCCGTGCTGTCGGTCAGCGACACCGGGCGGGGTATTTCTGTGGAAGATATGCCGCACCTTTTCCAGCGGTTTTTTCGCGCGGACCCATCGCGTACCTCCGGCAACACCGGACTGGGCCTGGCGATTTCCAAGGCGATTGTCGAAGCGCACAGCGGGACCGTTGAAGTTTCCAGCCGGCCGGACGCCGGAACAACCTTCACCGTCCGATTACCGACCGGTGTTTGATGCCATCGAAGGTCCCCGGCATGTCACCGTCACGTTTGCACCAATGACCAGATTGAAACCTTTACCGGGCAGGCGCTCCGTTTGTGGCGATGGTATCAATCTCTGCATGGGTGAGGCTTTCCCAAGTGAGGTTGCACATGGCGGTGAAATCCGAGTTTCTGACCTTCGTGCGGATCAAGGTCTCGGTCAATGGCAGGGCGAACCCTTTACGATTATGAAAATGGTTATAGGCAATCTCCCACGTCGGCAACACATCAGACGCGGTAAAGCCGTCGGGGAAAAGTGCGCTCGGCACCGGTTTTCCCATCAATGGGCCAGCCTGAAACTCCATCGCGTCCATGAGCCGCCGGTCGTTTTCGGAATACAGGTCAAGGCCCTGATGATAGGCGATCTCGGCGGCATTGACGGCGGAGGCTAGACCCATTTGCATGTGATGCCCATAGTCGCGACGCGTCTCTTGGCATAGACCGTCAAAATAATGGTTGGGCTTGTACCAATAATTATAGATGGCCGTATCGGAATCCAGATTAGTGGTCCCGGAAGGTCTTATGGGCGTGGATCCGTCGGTGGTCAGGTAGAAGTAAGCTGGCACCCGTTTACGCCAGAGGAAAACACCGCGATTAAATGTTGCAGCATCTTCAGTGAAAACCCCAATGCACATCAGCGCATCACTCATGGACAACTCCCAGTTTCCATTAATCGCGGCATTGCCAGGAAAGATTAATGGCAGAAATGCCTCATTCAACATGGCGGAGAACTGTTTAGTTTCGTTCGTCGTCCATTGCGGATAACTGGATCGCAGGATTTCAGCCGCCAGCGGAAAGACGGAACCACACCAGGCGGCCACCACGGCATTTTGGTGGTTGGTGCTGACATGGGTGGTGAGTTGCTCCGACCAGGCATCAAGGATTTCAGCGGACTTTTTGGCATAGGCTTCATTGTCCGTAAAATACCAGAGCAGTGCTTGGGCATACGCCGCTTTGGCGTCTTCGTTTTCGAGGTCGGCGTCTCTCCCGTTCGCGTTGACCACCGTCAACGGATGCGGCGTCCAATTCAAGTTTCCATAGCCCGAATTATTCAGGCGATTGAACAGCGAGGCCCACGGTTCAGCGCCGGCCTTGATATTTGCCTTTACAAAATCCAGTTCGGCCCTGGAATTAAGGAGGCCAGGATGAATGAATTCAATCGATCCTGAAGCGGCGCGGTCATCGAAGGCGATGTCATCGATGAAGAAGCTGCCGGCGGTATCATTTCCGGCCAGGAAGCCAAAATGAATCTCGCTGATGATTTTGGGGTTGAAGCTCTTGATCTGGTTGAGGTCCGCCAGCGGAATCACCACCTCGTGCCACTGGCCGTCGAGCAGCCGGGGACAGTATTTAAGCACCCGCACCTTTACCGTGTGTTCCTCGGGAGTATCCAGCACGTCACCGTTGCACAACAGGTTGACCTGGAGGTCGCCGGTTTTGCCTTTGCTCTTCATCCAGAAGCTCAGGTTTTTCATGGCGCTGGCGTCCGTGCCGACATTCGTCCCGGTCTTGAATTTGAACCAGTTCCAACCCATCCCCATCCATTGGTTGGCTCCTTTGAACTTGAACTCCAGTGCGGTTTTGCCGCTGTGCGCCTCGATGCTCTGCGGCAGAATCGTTGAGGTCTTTGGATTGACCCAGCCGGCTCCAACATTCGCCTGTTCACCGTCCCACACCACCATCCGATTTGCTGCTGCGGGCACGGCACCAGCTTCAACTGTAGCGGCGGAATCAAGAGGGTTGGGCTCCGATTCCGCCCGGGCGGTGGCAACGCTGAGGGTCAATAACAGGAGCGTGACCAGCAGGGATTGTATGGGCTTGGGCTTCCACGATGTCTGCATGTTTAATTGTTCCCTATGGTTTTTGCGTTTGTCTGAATGGAAAGAGCAAGGCGCATGTTGCTGCTGAACAATTTTGTCAGCAATGATGGTGTCGCCAATTTTGATCTCAACTTTCACGTAGAAACATCTCCGCTGCCGCATCCGCGAAACGCAGGCCCTGTTGCGTCAGGTAAAAACGGTCGCCGGTGATTTTTCCCCAGCCGCGTTGACTGAGGGCGTTCATTTCTGCCGCCCAGTCTTCGCGCAAATCAAAACTGGTCACGCGCTTAAAATCTTCGAAAGGCCAGCCGGCGTTCATCCGCAAGCCGAAGGCACCAATTTCGCCGGCGCGGCGCAACGGCGACAACTCCTCGCTGGATTCGATGGCGCGTTTTCCCTTTTCCAGTTGCTCGCAATAAAGCCGTGTGTTCGACCAGTATTTCGTTCGCACGCCGCGCACGTAACTCGTCGCGCTGGGGCCAAGCCCGTAAAACGAACCGCCGCGCCAATAGTTCACGTTGTGCCGGCAGGCGAGGGAAGGAATGTCCGCAGTCCAGAGTCCGCAGTCAACAGTCGCGGCATTGCCGGAGTTGGACTGTGGACTCTGGACTGTGGACTCGTTGGCCCTGGATCCCTGCGCAAAGTTCGCGACTTCATATTGCCGGAAGCCCGCGGCGGTGGCTTGCTCGACCAGTTCCTCATACATCGCGCAGGACAAATCCTCATCCACGTCAAATTCACCGGCCTTCAGTTGCGCGAACAGCGGCGTGTCGTCCTCGTAAATGACTTCGTAGGTGGACAAATGTTCGCTCCCGAACGCCAGTGCCTCCGTCAGAGTCGTCCGCCAGATTTCCATCGTCTGGCCTGGAATGGCGAACATCAGATCCAGATTCAAATTGTCGAAACCGGCCCGGCGCAAAATATCGAATGACTTGAACACCATCTCCCGGGTGTGAATGCGGCCGAGGCGCTCTAGCAATGATTCGTCGAGCGACTGCACTCCCATCGAGACGCGGTTCACCCCGAAGTCGCGGAGCAGTTTTGCCTTGTCGGCTGAAACCGTGGCGGGGTTGCATTCCACGGTGAATTCCTCCGCGCCGGTCAATTTCAGCCGTTCCATTGCGGAGAGAATTTGTTCCCACTGGCGGAGGTTGAGCAGCGATGGTGTGCCGCCGCCAAAGAAAATCGTTTTGGGTTTGAGATCATCCGCGATCATTTCGAGTTCGCGGATGAGCGCGGCGACGTAGCGGTTGATCAGGTCACCGCCGGACGGCTCGGAATAAAAGGCGCAATACGCGCATTTCTGCGCACAAAACGGCACGTGAATGTAGAGGCTCGCGATGCGTGTCGTGGTGGAATCAGCCATGGGGAAATAGTAACCATCCCCACCGCTGCCGGCGAACGAAAACCCCCGGCGGTGAAAACAACCAATTTTTTGCGCAACCGTTACGGCGCCTGAACGCGCTGAACGTTTTGGGCTTTTAACCCTTTGTCGCTGGGAATGACGTCAAAGGAGACTTCGTCGCCTTCATTCAGTGTTTTGAATCCCGCACCCGTGATGGATGTGTGATGAACAAAAACGTCCTGCCCGGAATTTTGGGCGATAAAGCCAAACCCTTTTTTATTGTCAAACCACTTAACTTTGCCACTGGCCATAATATGAACTCCTGAACTTTTGAGGCACGCCACAAAAGAAAAAAGACACGGCCGAAAATTCAGCCGTGCCTAAATTACTTTTCAAAAACGCTCATGCCTCAGTTTAGAGTCGCATTATAAATACTCATTAATACAAAGTCAAGCACAAGTTTCGCGCAAGCATTTCGCGCAACCGACTGTCATTGCTATACTTGCAACGCCTGATTCAAAAGCTCCGGCAAGTAATTCGCAATGGTAGCTTCGCTGACCACGAGCGTGGCACCGGCTTTTTGGGCGGCGACCTGCGACTCTGTCGCCTGCTCGCTGGCAAACGCGATGATTGGAATATGCTGGGTGGCTGCGTCCGTTTTCAACGCGGCGATGGCGCGGCAAACGGCATCACCGCCCGCCAAATCCACTATTGCCAGCAACGGTCCTTCAGCCCGCGCGCTTTCCTGAAACGACGCCAGATTGCTGACGACCCGCACGAGATAATTCAAATCCTGCAGCCGATTCACCAATTGGCTGCCGGGCATGAGCTTCTCGTAAAAAACCAGCGCGAGCGGTTGCGTCATGCAATCAACGTGGAGTGGAAACGGAAAAATTGCAAAGCTGTTTTTGTGCGGCAACGGCGGCGAACCCGGTGCATCCAAACATCTGCGGTATCGGTTAAAAATTAGCGGTGTGAAGGTGTGAAGGTGTAAATCACGAAATACACGAACCACACGAAATCTTTTGCAGCAAAGAAGCGCAAAAAACGCATAAACTGGAGGGCAGCCCGTCAGGGCGAAAGAGAATAGCCCACCGATTCATCGGTGGGTTCAGCGTCAGAATCGCCAGAGTCCCGGCTCGTCGCGGCGAAGTGAAACGAAGACGGATAGGGACGAAAGCACGAATCGCGCAGAACGCGCAAAATTTTCAGCCGCAAAAAGGCACAAAAACTTTTTGACACGAGTTGCGCGAATTAACATGAATTTTCCGGTAGGGCTGTGCTGCCGCGCAGCCTTCAGGATTTCTCGGTATCATCTTCAATCGTCACTTGGTTGGCCTCGGCCCAACCCATGACATGCTCCTTCACGGCCTCGTCGCGATACCGATACCACTGGTCCAGCAGTCCCAGCCGGTTCGCGGTGTCTTTGAAAAAACGGAAGGCGCCTTTGCCTTTGATGGCCCGCCACAATTCCTCCGCGGCCGGCGTGCTCTCCACTGTGCCGATGAACCGTTCCATGTGGCGGTATTCGTGGAAGTCGAACTTGTCCGGCGCGGCAATGAACCGCTCGCCGTCGTCTCCGGCCACGGCCCTGGCGATTTCCAATTGCTCCTTCTGCCAGTCCGGCAGCTCGCCCAATTCATCCTCATCGCCCTCCTCGAACGCGCTGAGGATGTGCCGGTCCACGCTGACGATGCGTCCGGTCTGGCGGTCAAACCGGGTGACCGTCTCTTCCGACTCGAATTCGAGCGCGTCTATCAATTCACTGAGTTTGGCGGACGGATTCATGGTTTTTCTTTGGAGGTTAAAACAGTGATGGTGGCTGTTCAACGAGCCGTTTGGCGGCTTCAACCGTGTAGGTGGTTTGGCACTTGGGACACCAGAGGCAATACTCGTAGTAAAAATCGTGCTTCGGCTTCTTGCGCGACGTTTGCTTGATGACCGGCGTTGAACATTTTCGGCACGGTTCGCCTGCCTGCATGGCGGGGCGAACGCCGTCGGTTTCGGGCTTGTTTTCGTATCCCTCGTCCGCCGGGAGATTGGGCTGGTGCAGGGCGGCCATCGAAAGTTGATCGCAGCGTTCGTTTTCCGGAATACCGGCGTGGCCCTTGACCCAGCGGAATTCCACCTGATGCGTCTCGCACAGCGGCAGCAGTTTCTGCCACAGGTCAATGTTCTTGGCGCGCTCCTTGTTGTTGAGCCACCAATCCTTCTTTTTCCACGCCACGGCCCAGCCCTTCATGATCGCGTCCACCAGATACTGCGAATCGCTGTGAATGGTGACTTTGCACGGCTGCTTCAACATTTCGAGGCCCGCAATGGCGGCAAAGATTTCCATCCGGTTGTTGGTGGTCAACCGAAAGCCGCCGCTGGCCTCCACGGGCTTCCTGGGATGCAACAACACCACGCCATAACCGCCCGGCCCGGGATTGGGTTCGCACCCGCCGTCCGTGTAAATTTCCACCTGCGGTATTTCGGCTGGTGTCGAATTCTCGTTCATGCTCAATTCGAGACAAAAGTTAAATTAGGGTCGCCAAACAGTTGAAGCGCACCCCAAGCGCATGGATGCGAAAATTGTGCGCGAACTACCGCGCAAGCATTTGCATAAGCAAGGCCAGTCGGTTGACCTTGACGGATGCATTCGAGAAACGGCTCAAGCCAAATCGCCGGCAAATTATTCCTCAGAGGTGCTGGCGGAGCAATCACGGTACGTACGTTTCGTTTTAATAGTCTTCCAACTAGGCCAAACGTCTCGTTGTTAAAAAGCCTCACGTCGCTGCGGCCAGCATTGCAAACGAACAGGATTACACATTTGCACTTTCCTAACCAGTTGGCCAACTCTTCGACCGTGAATTTCCCAACATCATCGAAGCCGACAAAACCACGAAATAATCCTCGACTGCCATGCGAAAGCACTATCGCAATGTCAGTTTGCCCAAGCGATTCTGGAGTATCGGCTTCGATTAATTGTGCACCGTGCTTTACCAAGATTGGCTTCAACTCGCTTCGAGGTCTCATAACCGCGTTGTCTGCCAATGTCGGATGCCCCAACCAAGCTTTAAGCGAGACTAGTTTGGACTGTGGAAGTTGTCTGACAGTCGCCAGCCAAGGCAACGAAGGCGCAGTAATACATTGAGTCAACTCACCAACCCAACGACCTTTTTGTTCGTTTAAGAAAAATGTGAAGCCGAACAAGCCTGCCTCAG
>Ga0182027_10007359_pt1 | contig 16237 bp, 16 predicted proteins | sample 712E1DmetaG_FD_121300 | JGI IMG/M metagenome (GOLD analysis project Ga0182027, IMG submission 121300) | Permafrost microbial communities from Stordalen Mire, Sweden - 712E1D metaG (Illumina Assembly) | ecosystem: Environmental > Terrestrial > Soil > Wetlands > Permafrost | place: Sweden...
ACATTCTTCGCGTCTGGCAGACCTCCGCCCAATCGCGCTCTTCCGCGGCCTTCGCGCGATCTGCTATAACTCGTTCTGCTCCGAGCGGGAGTAACTCAGCTGGCAGAGTGTCTGCTTCCCAAGCGAAGCGTGACCCCGCCGCCTTCTCCTTGCCGGCCCCCGTGCAACTCTTCCCCCGCGGGTTTTCTTCTCATCGCGCCGCGGCTCGGCACCTGCCGAGCACGCTCGAATGTCAACACATTCAACACTCATCGGGGGGTGTTGCCGACCGGCGGCCGCGAAGGGTCGCTGTCATCGAGCCATGTGAAATCGAACGCCGGTTCTGTCAGAAACGGGCCCGCCGCGCGCCGATGTAGAATCGACGCTACGGAAGCGCCGCTTCCCAAATACAACCCCGATGTAACCCGCTAAAAGGAGCTTACTGGCTAATCGCTTCACCCTAGATCAACGTTCAGCCATTACAACCGAGCACCGAGCCGCGGCCAAGTTGGCCGTCGAGGCCGGTGCCGTTTTGTGTCCGGCCCCGGACATCGCCCCGGCCCCGGGCCCCGATAAGGCGGCCCGCCCGCCGATCAGGTCGGACACCGGTCCCTGGCGCAACAGGATCGTCGGCCACGCCCATGTCGCACCCGACGGGCTCGTCCCCAATCCGTCCAACCCACGCCGCCACCCGGCCGCCCAGCGCGCCGCCCTGACTGGCTCCCTCGATACCGTCGGCTGGGTCGCCGAGGCGACCGTCAACGTCCGCACGGGCAACCTCGTCGACGGCCACGCCCGCCTCGAAGAAGCTTTGGGCCGGGGCGAGCCGACGATCCCGGTCACGTACGTCGACCTCTCAGAGGACGAGGAGCGCCTTGTTATCGCCACCCTCGATCCCATCGGCGCGATGGCGAGCCTCGACGCCGCCCGGCTCGACGAGCTGCTCGCTACCCTGGCGCCCGAGAACGACGCCCTGGCCGGCCTTCTGGACGACCTGGCTCGGGCGAACGGCCTCGACGCGCTCCGGGCCGGCCTGACCGACCCCGACGACGTCGGGCCACTCCCCGACCCCACGGCGGTCACGGTCCGGCCGGGCGATCGATACCTGCTCGGCGACCACGTCCTCCTCGTCGGGGACGCCACGTCGGCGCAGGATGTGGGCCGGCTTCTCGCCGGCGCAACGCCGACGCTCCTGGCGACCGATCCGCCCTACGGCGTCGATCTCGATCTTGGCTGGCGCGACCGCGTGGTCGGCTCGGGCCGGGCGGGTTCCCGCTCGGCCGTCCATACGACCACGAGCCTCGCGGGCGACACGCGGGCTGACTGGTCCGAGGCGTTCGCCCTCGTACCGAGCCTGGCGGTCGGCTACGTCTGGCACGCCGCCGTGCAGGCGGCGACTGTCGCCGATGGCCTGGCCCGGATCGGCTTTGTGATCGTGGGCCAGGTCATCTGGGACAAGACCAGATTCACCCTCGGGCGCTCCTGGTACCACTGGGCCCACGAGCCAGCCTGGGTCGTCCGCCGGCGCGGCGCCCGGGTGCCATTCCTCGGAGAGCGAAACCAGGGCACGATCTGGCGGGCGCCCTCGCCCAAGGCGGCCGGTGGCGAGGGCGCCGATGCGCCGGCCGATCACCCGACCCAGAAGCCGGTGCTGCTCTTCGAGACCCCGATCCGCAACCACCTGCGCCCAGGCGAGGCCCTCTACGATCCATTCGTCGGTTCGGGCACGGCGGTCATCGCGGCCGAGCGCACCGGCCGGCGCTGCTACGCTCTCGAACTCGAACCCGCGGTCGCCCAGGGGGCGATCGAGCGCTGGCAGCGCTACACCGGCCGGCAGGCGGTGCGCGATGAGTGAGTCCAAGGTGCCCTCTCGCCGCCGGCCCGACTGGCGGCCGCCCTTCCTCGACGCGATACGGGTCAGCGGCAACGTCCGCCTGGCCACGGCTGCTGCCGGCATCGACCGCAGTACCCCCTATCGGCGGGCTCAGCGTGATCCGAAGTTTGCAGAGGCATGGGCGGCGGCCGAGCAGGACGCGGTCGACACTCTCGAAGCCGAGGCCCGCCGCCGAGCCCTCCACGGCTCCGATGGCCTGTTGATGTTCCTGCTGCGGGCCCACCGGCCAGAACGCTACCGCGACTCGCTCGATGTCCACCTCGACATCCGCCGCGAGGCCGAGCGGATCGCGGCCAGGCTCGGCATGAGCGCCGAAGAGGTACTCAAGATGGCCGAGCGCCGGGCCGCCGAGATGGAGCACCGATGAAGACGCCGCACCTGGGCGCAAAAGATCAGCGCCTCATCTTGGCCCTGACCGAGCTAGAGCTCGAGCATGACCGAGCTGCGCCGTCGGGGCGGAGCTGGCTCGAGATCGCCCGGCCCGAGCAGCTCCCGCCGAAGGGCGAGTATCGGACCTGGCTGCTACTGGCGGGCCGTGGCTTCGGCAAGACGCGGGCCGGCGCGGAGGCGATCAATCTGTGGGCCCGCGCCGGGTCGGCCCGCCGCATCGCGGTCGTGGCCCCCACGATCGCCGACGTGCGCGACCTCTCGGTCGCGGCCCTGCGGGCGGCGGCAGGTCCGGACGTGAGCTACACCGAGACGCGGCACTTCCGGCTGCGCTGGCCCAACGGCGCCGAGGCTCTCGGCTTCTCCGCCGAGGATCCCTCGAGCCTGCGCGGCTACGAGTTCGACACGGCCTGGTCCGACGAACTCGCGGCGTGGCGCTACCCCGACGCCTACGACCAGCTGCAGTTCGGGCTGCGGGCGCCGGGCGCCCGCCAGATCGTGACCACCACGCCGCGGCCGGTGCGCCTGGTGCGCGAGTTGCTGGCCGATCCCTCGACGATCGTCACGCGAGGTCGAACCCTCGATAACGCGGCCAACCTTGATCCGGCGACCCTGGGCTACTTCGTCGCCCGGTATGGCGGGACGCGCCTGGGTCGCCAGGAGCTCGAGGCCGAAGTGCTCGACGATGTGCCGGGCGCGCTCTGGACGCGCGACCGGATCGACGAGCTGCGGGTGGCCGGCGCACCCGACCTGGCCCGGATCGTGGTCAGCATCGATCCGGCAGTATCGAGCAGGGAGGACGCGGACGAAACGGGCATCGTCGTGGCAGCCAAGGGCGTCGACGGTCAGGGCTACCTGCTCGCGGATCTGTCTTGCCGTGCCAGCCCCGCCATATGGGCTCGCCGGGCCGTCGAGGCGCTGCAGTCTTGGAGCGCCGACCGCATCGTGGCCGAGGTCAACCAGGGCGGCGACCTCGTCGAGGCGACGATCCGGACTGTGGACCCGACCGCACCATATCGCGCCGTCCATGCGAGCCGCGGCAAGCAGACCCGGGCGGAACCGATCGCGGCCCTATACGAGCAGGGCCGGATCCACCACGTCGGCTCCTTCCCGGCGCTCGAGGACCAGCTGTGCGCGGCTCTGCCCGACGGGGGCTCAGGACCCGACGATCGGCTCGATGCCCTGGTCTGGGCCTTCACCGAGCTCGGCCTGACCGGCTCGAGCCTTGATGTGCCCGGCATCATCCCCTGGCTATACGGCGTGTGGCTCTGCCGCTGCGGCCATCGGTATGTCTGGGCACCGGCCCGGCCCTGCCCGCACTGTTGGACGCCGGCTCCCGAGACATACGACGAGCCCGTACCGCCGCCAGCCGAATGCGTCGACACGGTGGGCTCGCCCTCGAGCTGACCAGGTCCGAGCGGCTGTCGAGACTGTCCAGTCCTTGATCGGAACCCGCCTGGCAAGCCCGAGGTCGAACGGCGTGAGCCAGGCCGCGTGACGTACCGCAGGAGCTCCTGTCGCGGTTCGAGCTTCGACAACCCGAACCCCTCCGGGAGACCGTGCTCTGTCAAGAACGGTGTATGAAGACTCAGCTAGCGGGCGGCACGCGTCGGCGGAATCCCCTCAAGAAGCTGGCGCAACACAGACAGCTGCGCCCGGACGGAGGACTCCAGCGCGTCGATCTGCGCGGAGGCGGAAACGCCGGCGTGGTCGTCTGGCGCGGTCACGACCACCTCGTTGCCCAACCGCCTCTCGCCGACTGCTCCCAGGTGAGTCGCGATGAGCTCCTCGTTCCCGTGCAGCCAGCTGGCAACGCGCCGCTCATAGGGCGGAATGACATCGGCGGCGTGCAGCTCTGCCTCCAGGCCTTCCGCCGGCCAACTCGAGATCCTGTCGCGAGCGCCGGCGAGCTCGTCAACCAGGTATTCGCCAGTCTCGATGCGGTAACGGAGCTTTCGGCGGAACTTGCCTGCGTCTCCGAAGATGCGGAGCTCTGCTTGCGCCATGGTCCAAATCATCCCAGACGGAAGCGGCGAGGTCTACCTTCCAAACTTCTCCAGCCTGGAAGCGGCGCGCCCGAGCGGGTTCCTGATCAGGAGACCCGTATCGGGCTTGCGGCCGCAAGGTGCCTGGTCGCAACGCCGAAGGCCGCCCACGTCCGGCGCACAGCCAGGGTGTCAGATCAGCCGCGAGCGCGACCGCGATGCCGGTCGCGGGACGCGAGAAAGGCGGCGAAGTCGGCGACTTCGCGGCGCTGCGCGTCGCTGAGGCGATCGAGGCCGCCCTCGCCTGAACCCATAATCCCGAGCCGTCCGAGCTCATCCGCCAGCCTCGAGGGCTCGATCCCCCACAGGGACTCGAGCAACTCGACAATCGCGATCCCGGTCGCATCCGAGGCTCGGAGCAGATCTGCCGGGGTCGGTCGGGCCCGCGACGGGCGGGTCGGATCGAGCAGGGCTGCGATGTATCCGGGATCGCGGCCCATCGCGGCCGACAGTGCCCGCATCGACAGACCTGAACGCTCGAGGATGTTACGCAGGCGGTCTCGGAACTCGTCGTCGTCTGGTGGCATGGGCGTGGTCTCCTGCCGATCGAGTCATCGTTGCTGGAAGCGCTAGGCTGACGTAATATAACGTCATGCTAACGCGAACGGAAGACGCTGTCGAGACCGGCTCGGAAGCGTCGTTCCCCCGGCGTCTGACCAGCTCGGATCGTCTGCCCGCTCTTCCGCTCCGACCGCTCATCGCCGAGTACACCGCCACGTTCGGATCGACCTGGGCGCCGGTCACGCGGCGCAAGCACGCCGATGACTTCGCGCGCCTGGTCAACTGGCTGGAAGTGCGCGGACTGTCGGTTACGACGGCGTCGCTCGACTTCATGACGCTGGTCGACTACGTAACCGACCTGCGCTCCCGACCCAAGGTCAGCGGAGTATGGCGCGGAGCCCCCGATGCGCTTGGACGTTCGCTGGCGGCGGGACCTGTGCAGACGCTCTCGGCCAACAGCGTCAACGCTTACGTCCGCCCGCTGCGTTCGCTCGCCATCTGGCTCGTCGACGAGGGCATCCTCGCGGTCAATCCGTTCCGCCGGTCTCGACGGCGGGCATCGCTCAATCCCCTGCTCCCGTCAGAGGAGACTCCCACCAAGAGCGCCACCCTTAACGATCTGCACGCCCTTGAACGCGGTTGCGCAGGCGAGGGGCCCCTTGACCTGCGCGATGCGGCAATCGTCTCGATCCTCGTCACAACGGCAGCTCGCAACTCGAGTGTCCGGCTCCTGCGGGTAGGAGACGTGAACTTCGAGCGGGCGGTCATACGCTTCCGGCGAGCCAAGGGCGGCAAGACACTCGAACTGGCCCTGCAGCCGGGAACCGCGACCGCTCTATCTGCCTACATCGAGCGGGGGCGAGCCGCCTTCCTGCCTGCTCCCCCTGCCATGGTCGACGATCCCGGCTGGCTCTTCCTCTCGCACGCCGGCGGTCTGCCACGGCCACTGTCGATGAACGCCCTCTCGCTCATGCTGACACGCCGCTACCACGCCGGCGGTGGGAGCCTGCGTTGCTTCGGCTCGCACCGCATCCGCCATGCCACAGCAACCCTGCTGGTCAACAACGGGATGCCGCTAGAGGAAGTGTCCCGATATCTCGGCCACTCCTCGACGGTGCCGACAAGGCGCTATGCGCAGCAGACGCCCGAAGCGCTCGGCGAGCGGGCGGCGAGCGCTCTCGCGCGAGCGGGACTCGCAGCGGGGTGACCGGCTCCGAACTCGGGGCGGAGCAACTAATCGGGCGTCGGCCAAGACGGCCGCGGCCGCAACGACGTGCGATTGATAGTCCAGGTTCCTCGTCTGCCCGATGACGCAGGAAGAGTCCGGGTTGGTCGTCGAGACCGTGGCATGCGGCGCCGTGTCACCCTAAGGAGCCAGCCGAACCGTCATTCCTTGCCCGCGGGTTTTTGGAGGTCAGCCCCCTCGTCGCTCTCCTGGGCGAGTTCCTCGATCACCAGCCGCGTGGACTGGGCCCAGTCATGCAGAGCCCGCAGCAGCGCCTCCACGAGGGCGTCTCGGCGGCGGACGTAGGCCGGGTTGGTCCGCTTGGGAACAGCCACAGCGCTGACATGGCGAACATACGCGGTCAGGGCCGCAAGGTACTTCTCATTGTCGGTATTGATGACGTCCGGTCCGACGCTGGCCGGGTTGAACAGGGTGCGGACCGGTGTCGGCCCGCCCCCCTTGGGTCTACCGCCCAAGCCCAGCTGCCGGGCCAGCCGATAGAAGTTCACCCGGGCGATCCGCTCCTCCGCCTCGCGGGCACGCTCGATCTCGTAATCGAACTCCTCGTCCGAGAGGCGGGCGAGGCGCTGCCAGCGAGAGGATTGCTGATCAGGGATGCCGAGGAGGGGGAGGTTGACCGACACGCGGTCAGCCAACCCGCCCCGACCACCAGGGTCTCGCTCTCCGAACCACTTCATGCGGAGCAGTTCTGCGCCCATCTTGCGCTCGGCTCGGACGACGATCTCGGCGGCCGTGTTCTCGGTCTCGATGCCCATCTGCCGGGCCCGGGCACCCGCCCGCAGAGTCTCTGCCGTATCCCGGACGGCCTTGATGTCGGGCAGGGTCTTGGCCTCGCCCAGGGCACGCTGCGCGATCGAGATCTGCTCCAGGGCAGTACCGGGCTCGATCGGGGGCTCTGGCTCCTGCGCCATGAGCCGGGAGGCCTCCTCTGGCGGCCCGGACTTCTGCTGCTCGTCCACGCCCGCTAGCGTATAGGGAGGACGCCCCTCCTAGTGCACGATCCTCGCCTCGCGTGCCGGCGGCGGCTTTCGCGGGATGCGTCGCCGTCAAGCGTGCTCGGTGATCAGTGGCCAACGCGCGAGTCGCCAGTCCTGTGGGCGTGACACTCAAGCGATCGTGCCGATCTTTGTCACGACGGCGGCTCGCAGCTCGAGCGTGCGGCTCCTGCGACTCGAAGACCTCGACTTCGAGCGTTCGGTCATTCGCTTCCGACGGGCCTAAGGCGGCAAGACACTCGAACTTGCTCTACAGCCCGGGACCGCAATCGCGATCCGCGCCTACCTCGAGCGCGGACGAGCCGCCTTCCTTCCACTCTCCCCCACCCCGAGCGACGATCGGGGCTGGCTCTTCCTCTCTCACGCTGGCGGTGAGCCGCGGCCGCTCACGATGAATTCGGTTTCGCTGATGCTGACCCGCCGATACCACGCCGGCGGCGGGAGCCTGCGTTGTTTCGGTTCCCATCGCATCCGCCATACTACGGCTACGTTGCTGGTCAACAACGGGATGCCCCTCGAGGAAGTGAGCCGATACCTTGGCCACTCCTCGACGATGCCGACCCGGCGGTCTGCTCAGCAGACTCCCGAGGCTCTGGGCGTCCGTGCGGCGGATGCGCTCGCCCGTGCGGGGCTCGTGGTGGGCTGACCTTGGGCCCGCCGCAGTGAAGGCCGTCGTGCCCAAGTTGAGCGTTCTGCGATTTGTCTTCTACCGCTCGATCGCGGTGTCTTCGCGGCGACGGTCAGCTCTTTGGCAGTGAGGGCGCGCGAAGCCGCTCAGATGTGCTGGAGACCGGGGTAGATAGGCATCGAAGCAATCGCCCGCCGCATGGCGCCCACTAGCCATCGCGGGCCCCGCAGCTTGACGTCCATGGTAGCCTCGGTACAAATCGATTTGCGCTGGTGAGACTACCCTGGGATGTGAGATTGCACCGGGATGTATCGCGCTCTCAAGGCGGGTGCGTCGCTTTGGTCGCTGTGGATGTCGGTGCCACTAAGACCGCGGCGACGCTTATGCATGCCGACGGAGAAGTCACGAGGCGGTGGCACAGGCCAACCCGAGAAGTGCTGGATTCGGCGTCGACACCCGACTCGGCTATCGGCCAGCTGGTGAGGGATCTCTGCCGGGAAGGCGATCTTGGGCTGGAGGGTGTCCACTCGGTTGTTGTCGGCATCCCCGGCATCCTAGACAGGAGGAGGGGCGTGGTTGCGTCCTGTCCGAACCTGCCTGAGCTCGATGGCACGGCACTCGCGATGCAGCTTTCGGAGCAACTTCACTTGTCTGTGCAGGTCGAGAACGACGTGAACATCATAGCGTTGGGCGAGCATTGGTCCGGAAGAGCGCGGGGTATCGACGAGGTCGCCTGCGTGATGGTAGGCAGCGGAATCGGTTGTGGCTTAGTGCTCGGCGGGGATCTGTATGTCGGCACGGACGGGACAGCCGGCGAGTTGGGCCACACCGTGGTCGAATTGAACGGCCGCGAGTGCACGTGTGGCGGCTGCGGCTGCCTGGAGATGTACTGCTCGGGCAAGGCGCTTGCGCGGTGGGCAACCACGGCTGGTCTGCAGACAGCGAACCCCCATCCTCAACGCGGCGAGTTCCATGGGGCGGAGAGCGTGATATCTGCCGCCAAAGCTGGCCATCAGGCCGCTAGGGCGGCATTGGAAGATGCTTCGACTTACCTCGGCGTTGGGATCGCCAACCTCGTCAACCTGCTCAATCCACGACTCGTGCTGCTGGGGGGCGGCCTGATGGTCGGGTGGCCCCTGGCAATCGAACGCGTGCGGGAAGTCGTCTACGCCAGATCGAGGCCGGTAGCTCGAGAGGGGGTCGAGATCGACACACCCACACTGGGAGATGACGCGTTCGCCTTCGGGTCCGCGCGCTTGGTGGCCACCAAATCCCTGCAGGAGAGGAACGACTGATGGCTCCCACAATTGCGTCCCTGGTCACCCCGGGGCCCATCCTCGACGGAGTAGGACACAGCATCCGCCACGTGAGCGAGATGCGCGACTACTTCGCGGACAGCGCATCGGTCGACGCCATTGTCGGTGCAGGCGACCGGGAAGTCTACGCCTTCTGGGAGATCGAGTACCAGGGTTTGGGCAATGGCCTCAGCTATGGCATGACGACCGTCCAGCCGGGTAAAGTCGGACGTGAGTTCCACATGACGAAGGGCCACTACCACACCACCGAAGGTGACGAGATCTACATCTGTCTCGAGGGCCAAGGGGTCGTCATCCTGCGGAATAGAGCCGGGGACGTCAAGGAATGCGAAATGCGGCCCGGTCTTCTGATCTACATCGATGCGGGCTGGGGCCATCGAACCGTGAACACGGGCACGACCCCCCTCGTATTCGTGAGTGTGTGGGCTCCTGGGATCGAGCACGACTACGAAACGGTGCGCCGGGAAGGTTACCCATCAATCCTCGACGCGGAGGAATAGCGCGTGACTCTGAGGAGCCCAGTCGGCGCGTTGCCGGTCGGCGGCCCCGAGATTCCTCGTGATCTGTCGGATGGCGCGGCGAATCGGGTGACCGTGCATCTATCCGCGTCGATGATGTGCGCCCGTTTCGACAACATGGGGGCCGAGATCCGCCATCTCACGGCGGCGGGCATCGACTCGCTGCATTTCGACATGATGGACGGTCACTTCGTCCCGAGTCTCGGGTTTGGTATCGATGCGATTCGAGCACTCAGATCAAGAAGCGAGCTGCCGCTCCACGGCCACGCGATGGTTGATTGCCCAGAGGCGTTCATCGACGCAATGGCCGCCGCAGGATGCAACATGTACCAGTTTCACGTGGAGGCCACCCGGTTTCCACGACGGATGGTTACCCGCGTGCATGATGCTGGCATGCATTGCGGGCTCGTGATAAACCCCGCGACGCCACTGGACTATCTAGCGGATGGCCACGGCGCGGACCTGGTTCTAGTCATGGCCGTGGAGCCCGGATTCGCAGCTCAGAGCTGGATCGAAGACACGCCTCGCCGGGTAGCCGAGATTCGGAAACGAGTCCCCAATGGAGTGGCGCTAGGCGTGGACGGGCACGTCAACTCGGCGACGGGTCTGGCAACTGCGAAGGCCGGGGCGAACCTCTTTGTCTGCGGCACAGCGGCTTTGTTTGGGCGTGGGGGCGGGTACGCAGCTAATCTTCGGCACCTGCGACAGGCGCTGGTTCGGGGAGCCGCTGCCCTCCAACCGGCCGGAGAGCGGAACCCCGGCGCATGAAGCACATCGCGGGCGGTCGTCCCACAGAGTTCGGCTGCCGCCCTCAGGCTGCCGCGCTCGGAATAACGCGATCTGTGGCCCATCCGCCCTCTTCTTCCCGGGCAGCGATTACGGCGCGCGAGTCGAGGCATTGCGGGATCTGCTGGCAACACCCGGTACGTCTCGAACCTCCACATGATGTGCAGCATGCTTGAAGAGTGTCGACCATGAAGCCCGCCAGAATCGTCGTTATCGGGTCGGTGAACACCGACCTCTTCATGCATCTTGACCGTCTGCCACGGCCTGGTGAGACGATCAGACTGGGCAGCTTTCGACAGCAAGGAGGGGGCAAAGGCGCCAACCTAGCCATTGCAGCCGCCAGACTTGGCGCCCATGTCACGCTGGTAGCGGCTGTTGGGAACGATGAAGCGGGACGCAACGCCATCGCTGAATTGCTCGCCGCCGGCGTTGACGTCTCGCGGGTGCGGGTGGCAGGCGTCCCCACCGGGACCGCCATGATCATGGTGGATCGGCAGGGCGAGAACATGATCGGCGTCGACGCAGGCGCTAACGAACTGCTAAGTCGTTCCGACGTTGAGGCAGCACTCGCAGATCCTGAGCTTGCTGATCCGGTCGTGATAGCCAACCTCGAAGTCCCTCTGGAACCGGTCCGAACGGCGTCCACTATCGCGCGTGACAAGGGCTGGCCATTTGTCCTCAATCCCGCACCGCCGAGGGAACTCGACTCCGAGATCATCGATGGCTGTGCCCTGATGACTCCCAACATCCAGGAAGTTGGGCGGCTTGGCTACCGATCGGCCGTCGCGCTGCTGGCGGCGGGTGCACATGCCGTCGTTGTCACGCGGGGCGCGGACGGCGCGGACCTGCTTCGTCCGGGGCTGCCAACACTCCATCAGGATCCGTTCCCCGTGGATTCGGTGGACTCGACTGGTTCTGGAGACGCATTCAGTGCAGCTCTATCGTGCGCCCTGGCTGAGGGATTGATCATCACTGATGCACTCCGCCGTGCAGCGGCGGCCGGGGCAGTCGCTGCCCGAACCGCCGGAGCGAGGGTCGGCATAGCGATCGCGACGGAGATTGATTCATTGGTCGCGTGTCCGGACATTGGAAAGCAGCACATAACGGGCAATCCAGCCTCGTACTAGTGTCCCGATTGGCGAATCGGGACACTAGAGCCCGCGCGCGGACGTCCACGCAAGACCAGGTCGGGGCAGGGTACCGAGGTCGTGGCGGAGCCAAACGGATGTTCGGCATGTTGGAAATGCGTAGGATGGATGGCGCCGGGCCCATGGGGGCCGCACAGGCGACGGAATGGCACTAGACCGAGACAAGGGGCCGCGTCAGGCCGGAGGACTCTTGCGCCGCAAAGCGGTTGCGATCTCAGACGTGGCACGGCGGGCTGGCGTCAGCCCAACGACTGTGTCGCATGTCCTGTCGGGCCGCCGGTGCGTCTCCCCTCGGTTGACCGCTGCGGTGCAGCAAGCCGTGCGCGAGCTGGAATACGTTCCCAACCACTACGCCACCGGGCTCCGCACTGGCGCGACCAAGACCCTAGGCTTGCTCGTCGCGGACATCGCCCATGAATTCGACGCCCAGTTGGCGCGAGGCGCCGAGGACGCGGCCGAGGAGTCCGGGTACAGTCTAATCATCTGCAGCAGCGGGTACCGCGAGCAGCGGGAGACAAGGTACCTAACCCTCCTCGCCGCCGGGTGCGTCGACGGGCTCCTCTACGTTGCCGGTGCCCCCCCGAACATAGACAAGCTCCTTTCGGTGAGCGCGAAGTTGCCGCTCGTGGTGGTGGACGAGGAACTGCCTGGTTTGTCGACCACGTTCGTCACATGCGACAATTTCCAGGGAGGACGGCTGATCGGGGAGCACCTGCGCAACTTGGGTCATCGACGAATTCTTTACGTCGGCGGACCTCCGACCCTCCTGACGGTCCAGCAGCGCCTGTCGGGGCTGCGATCTGCCTTTCTCGCAGGCGAAGCCGAAATCGACGTTCAATTCGGTGACTACGGCCAAGAGCGTGCGACCAAGATCCTTTCCCAGCAGCTCGACGCGCCAGCGTTCTTCACGGCCATAGTCGCTGCGAACGACCTCATCGCCATGGGCAGTTACGCGGCCCTGCGAGACCACGGGCTGCGTGTTCCCGAAGACGTCTCAGTTGTGGGCTTCGATGACATAGCGCTCAGCCGGTACCAGTTCCCGCCGCTGACGACGGTTCGCCAGCCCGTCCACCAACTAGGCTACATCGGTGCGCAACATCTTCTCGCCGCTCTGCGCGCCAACGTTGACCCGCCCTTCCAGCGGGTGACCCTCCCAGTGACTTTGGCGGTGAGAGAGAGCACAGGCCCGCCGCGTGCCTCGGCGGCCACGCAACAGTGAGTGCACTGCGACTCAGGTGACGCCCCCTCGGATTCAAAGAGCCGCAAGGGGACAATCGTATCGAGGCTGGCCAGGGCGCCTCCCTAGATCTGGGACCTAGCCTCCGGGAACCTTCGATCCCGAACCGCCGAGTCTTTGTGGGGAGCCCGGAGACGCCACCTGCTTGGGGGTGCTTCGCGACACCCTCGATCAGGCCCTTGTCGAGGTCACTCTGGTGCTCCCGCGCTGCCGAGCGAAGTGCTCAGGAGAGCCGCGATATGTGTCGGAGCCCGCGTCAACTTGCGTGGAAATCCTTCCAACACTTGACGACGATCAGGCTGCCTGCACCTCCCTTGGCCTAACGAGCCGACCGTCGACGAAGCGTTCACCGGCCAGGACCAGCGCCATCACGGTCGCCCCGCCGTTGAGGACGCGCCAGTTGGTCGAGAGGCGCTCGACGATCTTCAAGACCAGATACAGGGCGTTCTCGCGGACGCGAGCCCGCTTGGCCACGTTGGTGCGCAGGCGGACGCCACTGAAGACCGACTCGATAGGGTTGCTCGTGCACAGGTGGAGCCAGTGTTCGGCCGGGAAATCGTAGAAGGTGGTGAAGTTGTCCCAGTCGCGATAGAGCGTCTCGGCGGCGTTGTCCTGGCCGAGCGAGTGGAGCCAGAGCGCGAGGTCGTCACGGGCCGCCTCGCAGTCAGCCCTCGCGGACGCACCCCAGACCTCGCGGAGACGCCGCCTGGTCTCGGCGTGCAGGCGCTTGGCAGCCGATCCAGAAGGTTGAGGGGGCGGTGGACCTTATGCCGATGTCGGCATAAGGTCCAATATGCCGAGCCCCGGATTATGCCGATGAGGGGTGTCGAGCCGGCTGCTGCGTGAGCGGGTCGGCCCCGTGAGGTCCGCATAATCAGAGCCCGTCGAGGAAGGCGAGGAGCGTGTCGGACGGCCGATACCGCCCGGGCTCCGTGTCCGGGGGTGTGGTTCGCGCGAGCGCCCGCTCCTTGAGGGCAAGGTCCGCGTGCAGGTAGATCTGGGTCGTGTCGACGTGCTCGTGGCCCAGCCAGAGGGCGATAACCGACGTGTCGACGCCAGCCTGCAGGAGGCGCATCGCCGCGGTGTGCCGCAGGACATGCGGGCTGATCCGCTTGGTCCGCAGAGATGGACAGGCGGCCCCGGCCGCAGCCGCGTACTTGGCGAGTCGGCGTTCGACGGCGTCCCGACTGAGCGGGGTGCCGATGCTGGCCGGGAACAGCGGGTCGGTCGCTTCACCGGCCCGCTCGGCAAGCCAGACGCGAAGGACGGCGACCGTTGCCCGGGTGAGCGGCGTGATCCGCTCCTTGCGTCCCTTGCCTCGGCAGCTCACGTGAGCACCGGTGCCGAGATGGACATCGGCACAGCGGAGGCCGATCAACTCCGATACGCGCAGCCCGGTCTGGACCGCGAGCAGCATGAGGGCGTGGTCGCGCCGCCCGGTCCAGGTCGTTCGGTCCGGGACGGCGAGCAGGGCCTCTACTTCCTGTTCGGTGAGGAACGTGACGAGGCTGCGCGTGACGCGCTTGGGGGGAATGGCCAGCACCCGGCCGATCGACTCGGCATGCTCGGGATGGCGCAGTGCTGCATACCGGAACAGCGAACGGATCGCCGCCAGGCGAGCATTCCGGGTCCGGACGCCGTTGCCCCGGTCGCGCTCGAGGTGGTCGAGGAAGGCACCGACGAGGGGTGCATCGATCTCGCCGACATCGAGCCGCGAGGGCGCGGCACCAGTTCGGTCGGCAGCGAACGCGAGGAGCAGGCGGAGGGTGTCGCGATAGGCGGCGATCGTCTGCGGGCTCACCTGGCGCTGGCGGATGAGCCGGTCGGTGAAGAACGCTTGGAGGGTCGGGGCGAGCGCGCTCACGGCCGGCCTCCGAGATGTCGCTCGAGGCGTTCGCCGGCAGCCGCGAGCAGCTCGGGCGCAGCCGACAGATACCAGTAGGTCGCCGCGGGGTTTACGTGGCCGAGGTACGTCGAGAGGATCGGCAACCTCGCACCGACATCGAGGTCGGCCCGATAAGCGTCGAGGACGGTGTTGACGGCGAACGTGTGTCGCAGGTCGTGGAGCCGCGGCCGGCAGGCGGCCGATCGCGGCCGCAGACCCGCCGTCCGGACGAGCTCGAGGAATGTCCAGTTCACGTTGCAGTAGCGGAGGCGGGTTCCGGCGCCCGACACGAAGATGGCGGCGGTCGGCGTGCTTGGGTGGGGTCGATCGGGTCGGGCGAGGTAGTGGCGCAGGGCCGCGACGGTCGTCGGATGGAGTGGCACCAGGCGCGACTTGCCGAACTTGCTGTTGCGGATGGTCAGCAGTCCCTCGACAGGATCGAGATCCACCCGATCGAGCCGGATCGCCTCGCCGACCCGCAGCCCGCTGACGGCGAGGAGGCCGACGAGGGTCGCATACGTCGCCGCCCGGAACGGGGTCCGCAGGGATGCGGCGGCCTCCATGAGCGCGACGACCTCGGCGTCGGCATACAGGTAAGGGGTCGCCCGTCCGCCCCGATCAGGCAGCAGATCGGGCGGGATGAGTTCGTGGGCGGGATCGAGCGCGTGGAGATGGGCCGCGAAGCCGCGCACGACCGTGAGCCGCATGGCGAGCCAGCGCGCGCCGCCGTCCGCGGGCAGCGTCGCCCAGGCGAGGGCGGCCGCCACGGTGAGGGTATCGGCGCCCTGTGCATCAAGGTATGCGATGAACTGGGCGAGCAGCCTTCCGCCCCGGTCGAGCCGAAAGCCAAGTGAGCGGCGGAGGCGAAGGTAGTCGGCGAGCGCCGGAGAGAGGCGGTACATGAGGCACCGCCCGGCCAGGGTCGCGCGAGGTCGCGGAGCGCACGCTGGTCGACCTTGGCGTAGATCGCGGTCGTCTGGGCCCGCCGGTGTCGGAGAACTTGGCCGATCTCGGCGAGCGAGCCGCCGGCGCGGAGCATCTCGGTCGCCGCGGTGTGCCGGAGCCGGTGGGCGTGGACGAGCCCGAGGCCGGCGTGCGACCAACGATGTCGCACGAGAGGGCAGCCTTCGGATGGTTCCCACGTTCACCTCACGACCGATCGACGGGGGTGGTGCCCAGCTTTTCCCCTGCAGCCTTCGCCACCGATACGCCGCAGGCTTTCTCGGTGGCCTCCGGCCAGGCAGGTATCCAACCCGACCGGAGCCGGTCGCCGGCAACTCCGACGACCGACCAACTGCTGCCCGGCCCAGATCCGCCAGGTTCGAGCCGGTGTCTTCCGCTTGAGGGGGTTCCACCACTGGTTCAGATCGCCTTGCACCGTTCCGTCTTGCTTGCCGGACCCGGGTCGTCTGGCAGTGCCGACCCGCTCCGTCGTTGTCGGGGCTGCTTCCTGTCCTCGCCTGCGTCTCCAGGTTCAGACTGTCCCCAGCTTCACCGAACTGCTGCGACAGCCCGGCGGTGGGCCCTTCCATCCCACTCGGTCGAATGGCGCCTCGTGGCGCACGGTCGCGTCGAAGAACACATAGGGGTAGGCGCCCTCGGTCAGCGGACGCCGCCGGAAGGTCTCGACCTCGGCGTCGAGGGCCGCGCAGATGCGGCTGACCTCGCTGCG
>Ga0182027_10007360_pt1 | contig 16235 bp, 12 predicted proteins | sample 712E1DmetaG_FD_121300 | JGI IMG/M metagenome (GOLD analysis project Ga0182027, IMG submission 121300) | Permafrost microbial communities from Stordalen Mire, Sweden - 712E1D metaG (Illumina Assembly) | ecosystem: Environmental > Terrestrial > Soil > Wetlands > Permafrost | place: Sweden...
CTCAACTGTAGTTACACCGAAGTTACACCGAGAGCTTCAACATGGTGACGGCGGACGGGGTTGCTGAGGGGATCCCCTCGGTGGTCTCCGACGCCATTTGTTGGGCGCCAGCCTACTGGCGCGCGCCGGTTGATGACGTGTTGGAGATTGCGCGCGTGGGGCGGCATCTGCTCTGTGACCCGCTCGCTCCGGGCGATGGCTACCGCGCACTGCTGGCGCACAACGCCGACGGGCTCGTGGCGAGGAAGTCGTTTCTGGCCGCATAGGCCGAAATGCGCGCTCTTGCGCATCCACTCGCGCAGTTAAGTATTTGGCCGTCGTGGCGGCGGACCCTGAGAATCCAACACCGGCGCAGTTGGCGCGGCTGGATCGCAAGCGCAAGAAGAAGACTTCGAATAAGGATTGGGCGAGCCCGGTGGACCAAGGATAGGCCGAACTGATGAGTGCTAGCGCGCACAGTCGCCCGTCGAGGCGCGCGCGCCAGTTTAAGATTGGCTAACTCGCGGCTTCACGTTGCTGGCGCTGGTGCGACGGAGAGCGTGTTCGAGATCTCTGCGGCCAACGCCGACACGCTTTGCTGTGGTGGGGCCAAATGAGAGACGCAGAAGAACGGAGATTGCGGCTTCAGGCACTTTTGATTTGGTCCGGCACAACCACGCCGCTGATCGCCCGGCTGATCGCCCGGCTCAATGATGCACCCGAAGAGAGACGCACCAGGTGTAGCAACCGCGGATTGTCTCAAGATAAGGGTTTCACCCCACTCACATGTAGATAAAACCGTAGCTGCGAGAAGCCCCCCGCTTCATCTTGGTTCCACATGCTTCCATCAGCCCTCCGCATCTGCTTGAATCGTAAGTACTTGGAAAGAGACAGTTTCGCGAGCGGACCAATTCTGCCTCGGGCGCAGGCGATCTCCCGGTCTGTTCATCTTTGTTTTCACTCACTTGCAAGATCACCATGTTGGGCCGTGAGGTTTCGCTAGCTACAATCTTGCACAAACTCCCAGGTTGGCACGGCAATGAAGTCTGCAATATGTGATTCCATTAGGGCTCATCGCAGGTAGCGCATCTGCACTTGCAGCAGGTAGTCGACACAGAGTTGCCGTCTCTTACCTCAACTCGCGGGTGTACGATAACGCCAGGAGGGCTGCGGTGCAACGAAAGAGCGTTTTCCTGAGCGTCGTCGCCATTCTTGTCCTCGTCGGGCTCGGATACTCGGCGTGGCATTACGTCAGGGAGCGGAGTGCACAATCGTGCAAAGCCTGCATGGGACCCGTCCACTCGCACATGAAGACGGTGGCGATTGTGGAAGGTAAGCGCGCAGTTTACTGCTGCCCGGCGTGTGCGTTGTCAGAGCATCAGCAGTCTGGTCGGCTAGTGCAGGTGGTCGAGTTGACGGACTATCTGGACAATAGCCCCCTGAAGCCGGACGGGAGTTTCGTGGTTCGCAATGGCGATGTGAACCCCTGCCTCCAACATCAACCTGCGGTTGGTGAGAACAGTCAGCCGCTCGAAGAGCACTTCGACCGGTGCACTCCGAGCGTGCTCGCGTTTAGAAATCGGATCGAGGCGGAGGGCTTTGCGAGGGAGCACGGTGGCCAAGTCCTGAGATTCACCGACTTCGCCGCTGAGTTTCAGCGATAGGCTCGAGCTAACTTCTGCGGACGGGAAAACTCGGCTAGATCTCTACCACTCCCTGAGTGCAGCCGTGTTCCCCGCGTGGGAATGCATAGTTCACACTTTTACCCGTCGGAGGCGCAAGGCGTTTCCGACCACGGAGACCGAGCTGAAACTCATCGCGGCCGCCGCAATCATCGGGTTCAACAGCAAACCAAAGAAGGGGTAGAGGATGCCGGCCGCGATGGGCACGCCGAGCGCATTGTAGACGAAGGCGAATAGCAGGTTTTCCTTGATGTTGCGCATCGTGGCGCGGCTCAACCGGCGCGCGCGCACGATGCCGACAAGGTCACCTTTGATGAGGGTTACGCCGGCGCTCTCCATGGCCACGTCCGTGCCCGTTCCCATCGCGATCCCGATCTGGGCTTTCGCCAGTGCCGGAGCATCGTTTATGCCGTCGCCCGCCATGGCGACAAAATGGCCTTCGTCTTGGAGCCGCTTGACCTCTTTGCCCTTGTCCTCCGGCAGCACCTCGGCGACTACGTCGTCGATTCCCAACTTGCTAGCCACTGCCTGGGCCGTTGTTCGGCTGTCTCCGGTCAACATGACGATCCGGATCTTCTCCTCGTGCAACTGCCGAATGGCTTCCGGCGTCGTCGCCTTGATGGGGTCGGCGACGCCGATCAGGCCGGCGAGTTTGCCGTCCACTGCGACGAACATGACGGTTTGGCCGTCAGCGCGCATGGCCTCGGCCTCGGTGGCCATGCTCTCGGTAGTAACACTTGCGTCCTTTAATAAACGCCGGTTGCCAAGAAGCAAGTTCGCCCCTTCTACCCGGGCTTTGACGCCCTTGCCAGTCACGGATTCAAAGTTCTCGGCCGCGAGCAGCGCCAAGTTGCGTGTCGCCGCGCCCTTCACAATCGCGGCGGCGAGGGGATGTTCGCTGGCGCGCTCAAGGCTCGCAGCCAGTTGCAGCAATCGCGTTTCGTCGAAGCCAGGCGCGGGTTTCGCCGCGACCAATTGGGGCTTGCCCTCGGTGAGAGTTCCGGTCTTGTCCACCACCAGAGTGTCGACCTTGCGCATGAACTCGATCGCCTCGGCGTTGTTGAACAGCACGCCCATCGTCGCGCCTTTGCCCGTCGCCACCATGATCGACATCGGCGTCGCCAATCCCAAAGCGCATGGGCAGGCGATAATCAGAACCGCCACAGCGGCGATTAGGGCATGCGCCATTCGCGGCTGCGGGCCGACCAAGGCCCAGACGACAAACGTCAGGATTGCTGCACCCACCACGATCGGCACGAAGTAGCCGGCCACCTGATCAGCCAGCTTCTGAATCGGTGCGCGGCTTCGCTGGGCTTCGGACACCATGCGCACGATTTGCGCCAGCAGAGTCTCCGAACCTACGCGCTCGGCCCGCATCACCAGCGTCCCAGTGCCGTTCATAGTAGCGCCCGTGACCCGATCGCCGGCTCCCTTTTCGACCGGAATCGGTTCGCCAGTGATCATCGACTCGTCTACGCTGCTCGTACCCTCCACGACTGCGCCGTCCACCGGCACCTTCTCCCCTGGCCGGACACGCAGGAGAGCGCCAACCTGCACCTGATCCAGCAAGACATCCGTTTCAGAACCGTCTTTGCCTACCAGGCGTGCCGTCTTCGGTGTGAGGCCCAAGAGGGCTTTGATGGCCGAACCAGTCTTGCTGCGGGCCCCCAGTTCCAGCACTTGACCCAGAAGAACCAGCGTGACAATGGCAGCGGCGGCCTCGAAGTAAATTGCCACGTTTCCGTCATTGTCGCGGAAGGTCACCGGGAATACGCCGGGCGCCAGCGCTGCCACGAGACTGTAGACATAGGCTACCGATACGCCCAGGCCGATGAGCGTGAACATGTTCAGGCTACGATTCAAGATCGATTGCCAGCCGCGGACGAAGAAGGGCCAGCCTCCCCACAGGATGACCGGACTGCTGAGGATGAGTTCGACCCACGTCCAGGTCCGCTGAGACGCCAGTTGCTGCAGCGGTTGTCCGGGGATCATTTCGCCCATCGCCGCGATCAGCACTGGAATCGTCAGGACGAGGCCGACCAGAAAGCGCCGTTTCATATCGGCAAGTTCCGAACTCGGCTCGTCGCTTGACGAGGTAGTCTTTGGCTCAAGAGCCATACCGCAGATCGGACAGTTCCCTGGTTCCTTCCGCACGATTTCCGGGTGCATTGGGCAGGTGTATTCCGTGCGCCCGGCTGCCGGCAGCACGAGTGGTTCCAGCGCCATTCCACACTTCGGACACGCCCCGGGTCCTTGCCGTCGAACCTCGGGATGCATCGGACAGGTGTATTCGTCCATGGGTATTCTCCTAGTGAGTATGCCCTGCGTGCATGTCCATTGAGGACGCAGCTTCTATCTTGTCGACCTGGATGATCTTCGTCTTCTCGAACAGGGTACCGGTGACCATGACCTTCTGCGCCGCGAATTTCTCCGGTGTCTGTTGGTCGCTCAGTATGTAGATATCCTTTCCGACTAGAAGCGCGTACTTTGTATTCTCTGGATCCATCTTCACGCACTCCCGGGCACACTTGGCGTCCGGTGCGATGCCCATCGTGTGCTTGGCGCCGCACATGGTGTCGGTGATGACGCCAGTAAACGTTTGCGGTTTGTCGGCGGCGGCGAGTAGGGCCGCGCCGAATAGCAGAGTGCTAATCAGCCTTCTCATTTTGGTATTTGATTCCTTTCTTCGATCGCGGTCAAAAACTGAAGTCCCTTATCCTGGTTCAATCGTTTCCAAAGCATCTCAAACCGCTTCTCATCGAGCGGCTGCTTGAGCTGGAAGTTGAAGCCCTTCATGCTGCCGTAGTGTGTCTTGGCGCGCTCATGGGTCGTAAGTGTAAGTTGGTAACGGTCGGAGGTGCTGACGTTCTCGATGTCCTGATAGCGCCAGGTGCGCGACTGGCGCGGCCGGTCCGTCTTGTAGACGATGCGATCTGGACCAACCTGAAGAACCCCTTCGGATCCCTGAATCGTGCCCAGCAGCTTGACCGGGAGTTCCCAGAGCATGCCCGGCTGTGAGTCCGCCACGGCGGCGGCGAATCGGCGGTCCAGTTTGTCCTTCAACATCGTGTAGGCGGCATCAAATGATTTACCTTTCGGAAGGAAGAACTCAAATTCCTTGTCGACTCCGAGCAGCCACTTACGGTCCTTGTAAGTCACGAGGACTAGTTTGTCGGAAGACACCCAGAGTTCCTGGATGTCCTGATAGTCGAACTGAACGCTCTCCAGCTTGGGATGATTTTTGCGCTTCCCCTCGGGAAGCACCTGCTGGTAGCGCACCCCCTTCTCACTGATTGTGAGCACGCCGATGTGATTCTTCAACGCTCGATGATGCTGGACTTCATAGGTGAGCTCGGCTGCCCCCGCCGGAGCGATCGCCAGGAGAGCAATGAGCAGACTTACGCAGCGATTAGCTTTTTGACTTCTGTGTTCCATTTCCAAACCTCATAAATTGCCGGGTAGACGACCAGTTCAAGAATGAAGGACGTGAAGATTCCGCCGATCATCGGGGCGGCGATGCGCCGCATCACATCCGCACCCGCTCCAGTTGACCACATGATCGGGACGAGACCCATGAACATCACGGCAACGGTCATGAATTTCGGCCGGATGCGCTTCACGGCGCCGGTGTGGATGGCATTCTGGAGATCGGCCAGGCTGTTCATCTTGCCTTCCTGCTTCGCTCCTTGATAGGCAATATTCAGGTAGAGCAGCATGAAGATAGCCGTCTCGGCATCGACGCCGAGCAACGCGATCAGGCCGACCCATACGCCAATGCTCATGTTGTAGCCGAGAAAGTACAGGAACCAGATCGCTCCCACCGCCGAGAATGGGACAGCCAGGACGATCAGCATGGTCTCCGTGAGCGACTTCGTATTCATGTAAAGCAGCGTCATGATCAGGAACAGCGTCAGAGGAAGGATCATCGTCAGCCTTTCCCGGACCCGCTGCATGGCCTCATACTGTCCGCTCCAGACGAGGGTGTACCCTGCCGGAAGCTTCACTTTCTCGCGGACTAGTTGTTTGGCTTCGTCCACGTAGCTGCCTACGTCGCGCCCTGCCACGTCGACATACACGTAGCCATTGAGCATCCCGTTTTCATCTCGCAGCATGGCCGGCCCGCTGGAGAGCTTGATGTCCGCGAGTTGGGAGACCGGAATCTGCGTCTTGCCGTCCATCACCGGCACCAGAACGCGGCTGAGCCGGTTGATGTCGCTGCGGAAGTCCTGCAGATAGCGAACATTGACGGGGTAGCGTTCCCGGCCTTCAATCGTGGTGGTCACATTCTCCCCACCCACGGCGCTCATCAGCACCGCTTGCACATCCTCCATGCTGAGACCGTAACGGGCCATCTCCTCGCGTTTCCAATCGAAGTCAAGGAAGTACCCGCCGCCTGTTCGCTCGGCGAACACGTTTCTCGTTCCACGCACCTTCGGCAACATGCCCTCAATCTGCGTGCCGATTTGCTCGATTTGCTTCAGATCGGAGCCATACACCTTGATGCCCACGGGCGTGCGCACGCCTGTCGTCAGCATGTCGATGCGGGCTTTGATCGGCATGGTCCAGGCGTTGGACACTCCGGGCATGGACAGGGCTGCGTTCATCTCATCAACGAGTTGTTCGCTGGAGACGTGTTCTGGAGTAATGTGCCCGAAGATTGTTTTGAGCCAACGGGGAGCCCAAGTCCAGCCCGAATACCAGGTGTGCACCTTGCGCCATTGATCCTGCGGCTTCAGGACGATGATCGTCTCCATCATGGAGAAAGGCGCCGGATCGGTCGAGGTCTCCGCGCGGCCCGACTTGCCCATGACGGTGAGGACCTCAGGGAACTGTTTGATAATGCGGTCCTGCACCTGCATCAGCTTCTGCGCCTCGGCGACAGAGATCCCGGGCAGCGTCGAGGGCATGTACATTAGCGTGCCCTCATCGAGCGGAGGCATGAACTCGGACCCAAGCTTCTCGTAAATCGGTATGGTCACAAGGACCATCGCAACCGCCCCAGCGATGACCAGATACTTCCAGCGGAGCGACCAGCGGCAGATGGGATCGTAGAGCCGCATCAGGACCCGGCTGATGGGGTGATTCTCTTCCGAATGGATCTTGCCGACCAGGACCACGTTCACAACACGCGCCAGCCAGAGTGGCCGGAATTGGAAATTGTCCATGTGCGTGAATAGCAGCCGCATCGCCGGGTCCAACGTGATGGCCAACATCGCGGCAATGATCATGGAAAAGTTCTTGGTGTAGGCCAGAGGCTTGAAAAGGCGGCCTTCCTGAGCCTCCAGGGTTAGCACGGGCAGAAACGCAACGGCGATCACCAGAAGTGCAAAGAAGCTCGGGCCGCCGACTTCCTTTACGGCATCGATGACCACCCGGTGGTAGTCTTTCTTCCGCCCGGTCCGTTGCCATTCTTCGAGGTGCTTGTGGGTCTGCTCCACCACCACGATGGCGGCGTCCACCATGGCGCCGATGGCGATGGCAATGCCGCCGAGCGACATGATGTTGGCGCTCACGCCCATCATCTTCATCGGAATGAACGCGATGATGATGGCGATGGGAATCGTGAATACCGGGATGATCGAGCTGGGAATGTGCCAGAGGAAGATGAAGATCACCAGGGCCACAATCACCATTTCCTCGGTGAGCGTCCCCTTCAGGTTCTCGATCGAACGGAGAATCAGGTCGGAACGGTCGTATGCGGTGACAATCTTCACGCCTTGCGGCAGACCGGGTTCCAGGTCCTTGATCTTTGCCTTGACTCTCTCGATCGTATCGAGTGCGTTCTCGCCCTGCCGCATGACGATGATGCCCGAGACCACGTCGCCCTCGCCGTTCCAATCGGCGATGCCGCGCCGGATGTCGGGGCCGAGAACGACCGTGCCGACGTCTTTCACCCGTACAGGCACACCTCCCTGTGTGTTGAGCAGGACAATGTTGCCGATATCGTCGACGTTCTTGGCGTAACCGTGGCCACGAACCATGTACTCCGTACCGCTGAACTCGACAAGCCGGCCGCCGACATCGCTGTTGCCATTACGAACCGCCTCAACGACTTTCATGATCGGGACTTTGTATGCCTGGAGCCGGTCAGGATCAACATTCACCTGATATTGCCTGACAAAGCCACCGAGGGGCGCAACCTCAGCGACACCCGGCACCGCCTTCAACTGATAGCGCAGAAACCAATCCTGCAAGGACCGGAGGTCGGCGAGCGAATGTTTCCCGCTCTGGTCGATCAGGGCGTATTGAAAGACCCAACCCACTCCAGTCGCGTCCGGACCCAACTCTGTCTTGACGCCTTGCGGAAGTCGTTGAAGGACGCCGGAAAGGTACTCAAGGGTCCGCGAGCGCGCCCAATAGATATCTGTCCCTTCCTCGAAGATGATGTAGACGTACGAATAACCAAAATCCGAGAAGCCCCGGACATCCTTTACTTTCGGCGCCCCCAACATGCTGGTGACGATCGGGTAAGTAACCTGATCTTCCATGACGTCCGGGCTGCGATCCCAGCGCGAATAGACGATTACCTGCGTGTCGCTCAGGTCCGGGATCGCGTCGAGCGTAATAGTCCGCATCGAATAGATGCCGGCGGCAACCGCAAATCCGATGAGGATGAAAACCAGGAACTTGTTGTTGCCGGAGAATTCGATGATGCGGTTAATCATGTTTCTGCTCACCGGTAGGCGGCATATCCATCCCCGGCATTGCTCCGCCCGCTGCCGGCTTCGATGGCGTGGAGCTTTTGCCTGAACTGCCCGCCGAGCCGTGCTGGTGTCCTGACATCCCCGCGGCAGAGGATTTCAACTGGCTCTCCGAGTCGATCAGGAAGTTGCCGGAGATGACGATGCGTTCTCCAGGCGCCAGCCCTTTGGTGATCTCGATGCGATCGCCGATCCGCTCCCCGATCTCGACTTGCCGGGGCTCCAGGTACCCGTTGCCGCGGTCGACGAAGACCGTCTTCTTCAGTCCGGTGTCTAGGACTGCTTCCGCGGGAACAGTCATGCGCGCTGGCATGGAGACGCTGAAATCGACGTCCACAAACATGTCGGGTTTCAGATCCATGTTCGGGTTATCGGCCTCGATGCGGACTTTCAACGTGCGAGTCATTGGGTCTACCTGCGGCTGGATGTAGTTCACGTGACCGTTGATCTTGCGGCCGCCTGCGTAGGAGAGGTTGATCTGAGCCGGCATTCCGACCCGAATCATCGACGCCTCGTTTTCGAAGACGTCGGCCATAATCCACACCCTGCTCAGGTCGACGACTGTATAGAGTTCGGTTTCCGCGGTGATGCGCTGTTTCGGAAATGCGTTGCGCGCTATGACGTATCCGCTGATAGGTGAGTAAATGGTGATGTTGGTGAGCTGCTTCTGGGTTCGTGTAATTTCCTGGATCTGCGCCTCACTCAGCGAGAACAGTTCCAACCGCTTGCGGGACGCGGCGATGAGTGAATCGCTTTGCTGCTGCGAGTCAGCGAGCGGGCTACCTTGCATGATTTCCCGGCTGCGGAGAGCGAGCAAGTATTCCCGCTGGCTGGCCAGCATCTCGGGGCTGTACATTGTCAGTAGCGGCTGACCTTTCTCGACATATTTGCCGGTGAAATCGACGTACACCTTCTCAATCCAGCCGTCGATCCTGGTTTGGACTTTGGTGAAGCGAGTCTCGTCCATCGCGACCTGGCCCACCGAGCGGAACGAGTGGACGCCTGCGCCGCGCGTTACCTCGTCGAACTTCACCCCGACCAACTGCTGCTTTTCCGGGCTCACTCGAATAGTGCCCATTGGCATCGAGGCCGGATCATTCTCATAGACCGGCTCGAGGTTGCTTCCAGTTTCCGGATTGATGCCCGACTTGTCCGATTTGAAGTCGGGCGCCTTCGGATCCCTGTAATACAAGATCTTGCCAGTCGGCTTTTGCGCTTGTGCATCGACATCCCCTCCCTCATAGACCGGTACAAGCTTCATACCGCAGTCGGGAGCAATACCCGGTTTATCCGACTTGTAACCGGGGTGCATCGGGTCCACGTAATAGAGGATTCGGCGCCCTCCCTTTTGACCTGCACTAGGATTCGAGTCCTTGCCATACCAGCGTCCATACCCGAAACCACCAACAAACGCGATGGCGATTAACGCAAGGAGTAGAAGAATGCGAGGAGCTTTCATGGAATCGTGCCTCACTGCACCAGCGGACGTCCCGTCATCTCTTCAAGACGGGCGAGGGCGAGATAGAGGTTCTGCAGCTCCTCGTAGTAGTTCATTTGGTAGTCAACGACCGTGGTATAGTTCATCAAAACACTCAGGAAATCAATGGATCCGGTCTCATAAGAAGATAGAGAAGACTCCAGAGCCAGGCTGGCCTGCGGGATCACGGCCCTCTCATAGAGCTTCACCAGTTGTGAAGCCGTTTCGGCCATCAAGTATTCGTCCTGAATGCGAAAGTGGAGATCCTGATTGGTGGCTTCGTACGTCTTTCGCGACTGTGCCAGGGTTGCTGACTGCTCCCTCACGGCGGCACGTTGCTTTCGAAAGTAGTAGAGCGGAATCTTGAAGTCGGCTCGAAACATGTACATCGGAGGCATCCCGCCCATGTTATAGTAGCCGCCGTTCAGCGTGAAGTCCGGATAGTATTCCTTGCGCGCCATATTGACCGCCACTTCAGCGCGTTGAATCATCTTTTCGTCACGGTGCAACATGGGTGAGTTCTCTCGCGCCGAAACATAGAGATCCTGGAGTCCGGCTGGCAGATCTATTGCTACAAGGTCAGTAGGCCGGCCAAGCGGCGATCCCGGAGCGCGGTTCACCAGGCTGTTGATCTCGGCTGCTCTGGCACGCTTTTCGCGTTCGAGTTGCAAGCGTTTGGTCTCCAGAATCGTAATCTGCGTTTGCGCCTTGAAGACGTCCTGCTGGGCCGCCTTGCCAACCGAGTAGCGGGCTTCGGTGATTTTCAGGAACTTGCGGAACAGATCGACGTTGCGGCTCAATACGTCCACGGCGGCAAATGCATAAGCCCGGCGGAAGTAAGCCTGCTCGATCCGGGAGACCACGCCCAATTTCGTCTGCTGGTACTGTTGCCATTCCGCTTCGGATTCCTTGACCGCCATGTCGCCGGCCAGTTTGCGCTTTCCGGGGAATGGGATCTCCTGCGAGACCATCACCCCGATGTTGCTGGTCACGTCGGTCCCGAGCCCCGCGCCCGGCCAGGGCCTCCCGCTGCTGTTGTAGCCGGGGGAAAACATCGGATCGGGCAGGCTACTGAGCTGACTCGGCCGCTGCCGCGACGCCTCATAACGCTTCTGCGCCGCGACGACCTCCGGACTGTTGGTTAGAGCCTCGGCCAGTAGATCCTTGAGCTCCGTCCGATCCGTCTGCGCCCACAGCCCGGAGACTAGGAGTGGCACGAGCAGAAGCGCCCGGCCCAGCAAAGGTGATCGCACCGTGTTTCCCTTTCCGCTTGCCACTGGCCGAAGTAAGGCACGCCGCTTGCCAACTGGCGGAGTGGCGAGCTAACCCATTCACTTCTCAAGCCCTATCGTGCGCCGCTGTTCGGTCATGAGCACCGTAGGCTGGGGTGAATTGGAGATTCTCGGACTCGCGTTGGACAATTTTCGGCAGTCCGACGCCTCTCGCCAAGTCTCTGGCCGATGAGAACCGCACGTAACCGCATGGAACGATGTCGTTTAGTCCGCAGGTCCTGATTGGCGCCTGAAGTGCTCCAGCGATCGTGTGGCAGGGCGAATGAACTCGAAGAGGAAAGCGACCGCTCGTTCGGCGCAAGTCCTGTTGATCCTCGCGCTCTTCTCAGCCCCGCGCTTGGTCGCGGTGGAGGGCATTCCTCGATGGCAATACGTGTTGAATGAAGTGTTGGAACGTGCTGAGCAGGAGCGGAGCGCCAGGGATTCGGTCTCCACGACGATGCACGCGCCACCCAACGGCGTTACAACCCAGGTGTTACCTGGTACCACGCCGCTTCGGCCCATCATCGCGGACTTCGTCCGCTACTTCCAGGGTCCCGGACTGAAGAGCTACCGATCGTCCGTGAGCCGGCTGCGGACATACCGGCCGATGATCCAGCGCATCCTGCGCGAAGAGGGGCTTCCCCCGGAGTTGGTTTGGATCGGCCTCGTAGAAAGCGGGTACGATCCGGCAGCCAGGTCGCCCAAAAACGCCCGGGGGATTTGGCAATTGATGCCCGAGACGGCTACAACGTTCGGGTTGAAGATGGACCGGCGTGACGAGCGCACCGACCCGGAGAAGTCCACCCGCGCCGCGGCGCGCTACCTGAAATCTCTCTATGGTAGGTTTGGAGACTGGACATTGGTCTTGGCCGCATACAACGCGGGCGAAAGGCGTGTTCAAAGTGCGATTGAACAGGCTCAGGACCGGGATTTCTGGCGCCTCTCCACGTCCGGAATGCTGCCTCGTGAAACCCAAGCGTACGTCCCCGCGGTGCTGGCAGTGCAGTTTCTTGGCGCAGGCAGGGCGTTAGAAGAGGGATCGAACTCATATGACGACGCAACCAGACGCACGGCCAAAGTCGAAATTGCACCATTCTCTCTCGCGCGCTAATGCGTCTTCACCCGATGAGACCGCGCTCAGGATGGAAACAGACAGGACAAAGCTCAACTGGAGGGCTATTGCGCTCGTGGCGGCGGGCATCGCCCTGACGAGCGCTGGCCATTACCTGACACCGAGCAGCCTGCTGCTCTGGCACGGCATCTTTCAGCGGTTATACTACCTGCCGGTCGTCTTCGCCGCGATCACCTTCGGCTGGGTCGGCGGATTGATAGCGGCTCTGGCCGCGGGCGTCGTGTACATCCCGCACATCATGATCACGTGGTCCGGGATGCATCACTACGCCATGGAGCAGTACGCCGAGATCTTCATGTTCCTGGCGGTTGGGGTACTGACCGGCATCCTGGCCGACCGCGAGCGGAAGCGCCGGATCGAGTTGCAGCACACCGCGCAGCGACTCAGCGCCGTCTATCGCGAGCTGCAGTTGAGCCTTGAGCAGGTGAAACGGGCCGACCGCCTTTCGGCGATCGGTCAATTGGCTGCCGGCCTGGCCCACGAAATCCGGAACCCACTGGCCAGCATCGATGGCGCCGCCGAGGTGTTGGATATTGCTGGCGATCAACCGGAGTTGCGGAAGGAAACGGTGAACATCATCCGCAAAGAGTGTACACGCCTGAACCGCCTTCTTACCAGCCTGCTCGACTTCGCACGGCCCCGCCGGCCTGAATGGCGCGATGTGGATCTCTCAAAGGTGGTCGACTCGGTGATCGAACTGGTGAGCCACTCCGCCGGCAAGGGAGTCCGTTTCCACAAGGAGCAGGCGCAAGGTATCTTGCGGCTCCGTGGGGATGAGGAGCAACTGACCCAGGTCATCATGAACCTGACCTTGAACGCCGCGCAAGCCATGCCGGATGGCGGCGATGTCTGGTTCACCGCGCGGCAAGAGGACGATGGCATCACGATTCAGGTCCAGGACCAGGGCTCCGGAATTCCTGAAGAGAACATGGACAAGATTTTCGATCCGTTCTTCACGACGAAGGACATTGGGACCGGGCTTGGCCTCTCCGTGGTCCATCGGATCGTCACGCAGCATGGCGGAACCGTCACAGTGACCAGCAACCAGGACAAGGGCACGACCTTCAGTCTGTTCTTTCCCCACTCACGAGGAGACGTTGCATGATTGGCAAGAGGATTCTGGTTGTCGACGACGAGGAGAACCTTCGCCGCGTTACTCAACTGAAGCTGCAACAGGCTGGCTACGAGGCGATGACAGCAAGCGACGGCAACCAGGCTCTTGAGATTCTGTCCAGGCACGCCCAAGACTTGGTCCTCACGGACATGAAGATGCCTGGGATGTCTGGTATCGACCTGTTGCAGAAGGTCAAGGAAGAGTACCCCGAGGTCATTGTCGTAGTGCTGACGGCCTACGGCACTATCGAGTCCGCGGTGGAAGCGATGCGCTTGGGCGCGTATGACTACATCATCAAGCCAGTGAATTACGACTCGCTGAAACTGATCGTCTCGCGAGCACTGGAGCACCATCGACTGAAGGAAGAGGTCAAGAACCTCCGCACTGCAATCGACAGGAAGTTCGGCTTTGAGAACATTGTCGGCCAGGCCAAGAACCTGCTGACAACACTCGAAAACGCTTCGCGCGCGGCGCAGAGCGACTCCACCGTGCTCGTGCGAGGAGAAACAGGCACGGGCAAGGAACTCCTGGCAAAAGCCATCCATTTCAACAGCCCCCGCCGCGATCGGCCCTTCATCGTGATCAACTGCAGCGCGATCCCGAAGGAGTTGCTGGAATCCGAGCTTTTCGGACACACCAAGGGATCATTCACTGGTGCGCTGGCCAACAAGCAGGGCAAGATTGAGATGGCCGATCAAGGGTCGCTATTCCTGGATGAGATCGGCGAAATGCCTTTGGAGTTGCAGGTCAAGCTGCTCCGGCTGATTCAGGAGCGTGAGATTGAAAAAATCGGGGCCCCGGCGCCCACGAAGGTCGATGTGCGGATCATCGCCGCGACCCACCGGAATCTCCAGGCGATGGTGGAAGACGGCACGTTCCGGGAGGATCTCTATTACCGTCTCGCTGTCATTCCACTAACTCTCCCGCCGCTGCGAGAACGCCCCGACGACATTCCCGAGTTAGTGGCCATCTTTTTCGATAAGTTTAAGCGGCGGCTCAGCCGCCCGAACCTGAGATTGCCACCCTCGCTGCTCCCATACTTCTCCACTTATCGTTGGCCCGGCAATGTGCGCGAACTCGAGAATGTCGTCGAACGTCTCGCCGTGCTGGCGCCCGGCGACGAAGTGACCGTCGCCGATCTACCGGACTTCCTAGTGCGCGAGCGGCCCTCGATGGAGGCGATTCAACTGGAGTTGCCGCCGCAAGGAATCAGTATCGAAGCGGTGGAGCGTGAGCTTGTTCTTCGAGCGTTGCAGCGTTTTAACTGGAACCAGACCAAGGCGGCCGAATGCCTCGACATCAGCCGCAAAATGTTGATCTATCGCATGGAGAAGTTCAACCTGCGCAAAGACGCCTGAACCGGCTCGGCAACTTTCCCTGGATGGAATCGAATCGTATTGCGATTTACTCCAGCGCCTTGACGACGATTGTGCCGCCCTGCTCCCAGGCCAGCACAACTCGTCCCTTGTCCAGCGCGACCATGCTCGGGTAGGCAGCATCGCTGTCCAGGACGGTCGCGTCCGCCTGTCCCGGCGCGCTGACTCTCAACGCCTTGCCTTGTGTCCACGCCGCAACGGGCCCGCGCGGTGTCGCGGCCAGTATGGGCTGCTTGCCCGCGCCGAGCCGCTGCTCCGGGTTCGCGCGTGTTGAAAGGAAGACCTCTCCCTCGCGCCGCCAGACGGAGATTGGATTGCCGCCGGCGTCGACCGCTACCGCTCCGCCATCCATCGGGCAACCGTCCAGCTTCCACGTGCCGCTGCCGAGCTTGGCCGCCGGGCCGAACGTCTTTCCACCGTCATCGGAACGGACCAAGTACATATCGCGGTCGCCATCCAGTACATTCCGAAACATGACGAAGATCCGCCCCTGCGCATCGATGGCCGCGCTCGGATGGCAGCACTGGCACACCGTTCCTGACGGAGATTCGTACACCAGGACGTTCGGGGACCATGTTGCGCCCCCGTCGTGGGACGTCGAGCCGTAGAGCCGGGTGCCCTTCTGGCGCAGATCAAGCCATACGGCGAATACCACTCCATTGCCGCCCGCGACCATCGCGTGCAGACCCTCGCGAGCCGCGGACGCAAGATCATTGATCGCTACGCCGGCGGACCAACTCTTGCCGCCATCGACAGAACGCCAGGCTAGGAGATCGCCGTCCGCGCCGCCGCCTTTCGGACCGGCGACGGCGGAAATGACGATGGCCTCGGGCGTCATCGCGATCCGCGGCCCTCTCCGCATGCCGAGCGAGAGTTTGCCGGGCGTTGAGACGAGCACCGGCTTGGTCCAGGTCTTGCCTGAGTCTGTGGACGCCGCGAAGAAGACACTATTGCCGGCGCCGTAAGTGAGCCCCAAATGGTTTCCATCGTAAGCCAGTTGCGGCTGGCGATTCGGCAGGTCGGCGGATTGTGGCGCAATCTGCGCCGCGAGAAGGAGAGCAAAGACTACCATCGTTTACCAGGTTGCGCTGTATCCTTCTATTCTAAGCGCGAAGAGGTCCTGCGGCCCCCACCGACGCTGGGTTGGCGCGACATCGTGCCCTCGACGATCGGGGCGAAGCCGGTTCTCCGCTCTGCCATTCAGAAACGGCATGTAGATAAAGTCGTAGCTGCTGGAAGCCACGAGGTCCCAATTGTGTTCCGGTTCAGCGTGAAAAGGAGAGGGGGCGCTCTCCGTTAGTAAGTACTCCGCCCTTCGGGCGGGGATCTTCAAGGCATCCGGGTCTACCGATCCGATGTGATTTTGGGCCGAGCGCAAAAGGCGACTTTCGCGCCCAGCGACATCGTCTCGATGAGCCCGCCAAGCTATCCCTCGGCATGGTTGCGTCCCCGCAGAGCCCGCTTCCGTTTCACCTGGCAGAGCCATTGTAACTCCGAATC
>Ga0182027_10007361_pt1 | contig 16232 bp, 10 predicted proteins | sample 712E1DmetaG_FD_121300 | JGI IMG/M metagenome (GOLD analysis project Ga0182027, IMG submission 121300) | Permafrost microbial communities from Stordalen Mire, Sweden - 712E1D metaG (Illumina Assembly) | ecosystem: Environmental > Terrestrial > Soil > Wetlands > Permafrost | place: Sweden...
CCAATAAAGCTCCCTACTTCGATCATGTCGGGAAGAATTGTGTGTTCACAACCCTTAAGGCTTGTGCATCCTTCGATAGTGAGCAAGTTAGAGCCTATACCTGAGATATTTGCCCCCATTCTTGTAAGCATAAGGCAAAGCTGTTGGATGTATGGTTCGCAGGCAGCATTGTAAAGGGTTGTAGTCCCTTGAACAAGTACAGCAGCCATTAACAAGTTAGCGGTACCTGTAACAGATGCTTCGTCCAATAATATGTAGGAGCCTTTAAGGTTCTGAGCATCGACTTTGAAATAGTTCTCATAAGGGTCATAACAAAACTTTGCACCAAGCTTCTCAAAACCAATAAAATGAGTATCAAGTCTGCGGCGGCCTATTTTATCACCTCCCGGTCGCGGAATGTAGCCTTTTCCAAAACGCGCTAACAAAGGGCCAATGATCATAATGGATCCGCGGAGTCTGGCAGACTTGTTTTTGATTTCTGATGAATGCAGCTTTTCTATGTCAACTTCGTCGGCCTGGAAGACGTAAGTTTTATCGGATGTTTTGGTAATTTTAACACCTAATAAACCTAGTAAATCGATAAGTATATTGACATCGCTGATATTAGGGATATTCCGGATGGTAATTTTTTGACTTGTTAGTAAACATGCACAGATAACTTGCAATGCTTCGTTTTTGGCACCCTGAGGAAAAATTTCGCCATGAAGTTGAGTTCCTCCCCTGATCTCAAATTTTGCCATTTGACAAAATAGTTAATAGGATTTATTTTTCCTGGGGGAAGGAATCATTATTTTATCTTTTTTCTTTTTGCCTTTATTGAGAATTTCCCTGGTCTCTTCAAGCTTGTAAGCATCATCAAGTTTAATCCTGCCTTTGGAGAGAGTGTGCAAATCGTTAACAATCACCTGGTCATCAACCGCTTCTCGATTCCATGTGAGATATGACTTTTTCATGTGATTGGCAATAATCTGTATAAGTGCATTTTGTTCGTCGTTTTCAGACATATTGCAAGCATATTCGATCATGCGCTCAAGAATTTTTCCATAGTGTTTATAACGAATGTTTGATTGCGGATAGTCAACAATCTTAGGTTTTTCCTGGAAGGTCTCCGGTACTGGAATATCGTAAGGATAATCTATATCAAGCTTGAAACCGGACATGATAGCTATGTGATCCCAAAGTTTATGTTTGAAATCATGGATGTCTCGCAAATGCGGGTTGAGATTTCCCATAACATTGATCAGCGCTTGTGCCAGACGATTTCGCTCTGTGCGGTCCTGCTGGGACATAATGTGATCGACCATTTTTTGAATATTCCGGCCATATTCAGGCAGTACCAAGTGTTTCCGCGAAGTATTATAATCGTAGTCCATCATATTGATAATTTTTACAAAGCTAATGATTTTCTTTGAAATGAGGTGTATGAATGTTTTTTGTACTTCTCTTTTTAATTTTTAAAAGAACTTCATGAATTAAAGGTTATTAATATTGATAGATATTCCAAAAAATTTCCTTAAATTTATTTAACCACATGTGAAAACCTTTAATTTTTTCTGAAAACTAAATGGATGATCTGTTTAATTTGAAGGTGCTTATTATAGACGATTCTTTTGTAAATCGGCAGTTAATGAAAACTATTTTAGATGATCATTTTGAGCAGGTCATTGAGGCTGGTGATGGTTTAGAAGCATTAGAAATATTAGAATCTGGCATAGTACCTGATTTAGTTATTCTCGATTTGATGATGCCAGTGATGGATGGGGTAGAAACATTAAGAAGAATGCGGGAACTTGGGTATGTTTTTCCTGTAATTATTATTACTGCTGACATTGAAGATATAAATCATAATAAATGTTTAGAAATAGGGATATCGGGGTTTATTAATAAACCTATTCATGGATATCAGGTAATTAGAATTATTAGGGAGGTTTTGCAAAATTCAAAAAGTAATAGCAGCCTTAAATAAAATTATTCAAGATTTTTGTAAATGGGTTAAAATTAATTGAGTAATATCTAATAGGTTGAAAAAGTAATAATGCAAAAACATAAAATATTATTGAAGTTATGATATCGTACAAACCTGTAATTTTTGTAGTAGAAGATGATCCCATATTTAATAAGTTAATTTCCAGGTATTTATCATCTAATATTAATTGTGAAGTACATAGTTTTTATTTGGGTGAAGATTGTATGGAAGCTATTAATAATCTGGACAAAAAGCCTGACATTATCCTTCAGGACTATGAACTTCCTTTTCAAAACGGTATAGAGGTAATGCAATACGTCAAAAAAAAATATCCTGAAACAATATTTATTTTTTTATCGGGACAAGGCAATATAAAAGTTGCGGTTAATGCATTGCATGAAGGAGCATACGATTATATTGTCAAAGATGCCTATGCTAAAGAAAATGCTTTGAATAAGATAGATCAGGCTTTAAGATTAAGATTTTTGGAAAAATCTAATAAATATAATAAACTATCAACCAATATTTTAATAGGATTGGTTATTGTCTCCTGGACTTTACTGTTATTATATTACTTCCTAATGGCTAAATAGTTGATAAGTGGGTGTTAATTTTTGATGACGATTCTAAATTCTGTTCCTTCATTTGGCTTTGAATGAAAGTTAAAATCAAACCCATGAGCATCCAGAATCATTTTACATATTCGTAAACCTACCCCGCTGCCTTTTTCTCCGCGGGTGCCACGTGATGTTTTATGAAATGATGCACCAAAAAGCTCATCGGAGGTAACGTCTGTTATCCCAATACCGGTGTCAGCAATACTGAAGATAATCGTGTCTGTTTCTTTTTTGGCAGCGATTATTATTTTACCTCCATCCGGAGTGAATTTTATGGCATTGCTCAGGAGATTATTTACAACCTGGCTAAAATAAGTAACGTCAATCATAATTTCAAAATCGTTTTCCAGATCGATACGTAAATCAAGTTTTTTGTTATCTATTTTCGATTGATAAATAACTATTGAAGTTTGAATTAGCCTACTTAGAACTTTCTTTTCTTTATACAATGATAGTTCTTTGGCCCCCATGTTTGACCAATTAAGCAATTTGTTGAAATAGTCGATAATGAAATTAGTGGTGTCAATAATAATGCTCAGAAATTCTTTTTGTTCAGAATTTAGCTTCTGGGCTAACTCTTTGTCATTTAATAACATATCTGCAAAACCAGCAACAGATGTGAAAGGGGCTCGTACATCGTGAGAGACCATGCGGATAAATTCTTCTTTTGATTTAAGTAAATTTTTAAGCCCATCTTCCTGTTGTTTCAATCGGAGTATAGTTCTTAGACGGGCCAGTAATTCAATTTCATTAATTGGTTTTTTAATATATTCAACAGCACCTTTGCTAAGGGCTTCCTCAACATCTTCGGCCTCCGATTTGGCAGTAACCATTATTACTGGTATATCAGAAGTTTCCGGATCGCTCTTAAGTTTTTCCAGCACAGTAATTCCTGTAATTTCGGGCATCATAATATCCAGAAGGACTACGTCAGGAGTATCTGATTTTATTTTAATAAGGGCATCATTACCATTAAGTGCGCTGCTTACTAAAAAACCTTCCTCTGCAAGAAGGCCTTCAAGTAGAAAAATATTGGCAGGTTCATCATCAACGATTAGGATTTTGGTATTCGAATCATTATTCATGATGTTGTACTTTATATTTTTCGATCATTTGGATCAGTATTTCATCGTCTACTGGTTTTGACAGATAATCAGTAAATCCAAACTCCAGTATTTTTTTTCTTTCATTAGTCATAGCTCGTGCTGTAACGGCAATAATGGCAACCTTATCTGTAATATCACGGCGTTGGGTGATTTCAGTAAAAGCATCAAAACCATTCACCTCAGGCATCATAATGTCCATCAAGACTATATCTGGCTTTTCGGAAAAATACAATTCAATTGCTTCTTTACCATCAAATGCAAAGATGAGGTTGTAGTTTTTTTCGAGTATCATGCGTAAAGTAAAACGTCCAATTTCCTCATCTTCTGCAATTAATATACTCGTACGATGGGTGGTCATAGCATTTTCTTTTTTATGAAGTTCTATTTTTACCAGTGTATTATTTATTGTTGTTAAAAGAGCTTCCTCGCTTACAGGTTTAATCAAAAAACCTGTATTATGATAAGTTACCTGATTTTTAACCTCCTCACTATCTGCAATTACAACTACTGCAATGTCTTTGGTAGAATTATCTATCTGTAATTTTTTTAAGATATCCGGTGCGCTTATTTTCGATATATTCCAATCGATAATAATTACTTTCGGGTTCATCTGGTAAATCATCTTTAACCCTTTTGCGCCATTATCGGCGCATTCGGTTATACAGCCTTGTTGTTGGAGGTATTCACGATAAAGGTATAAAGATTTTTCGTCTTCTTCAATAATCAATATTTCTTTATGGATCAATTCTTGGAACAAAACAATTTCGGAACCACTTTTTTTAAAAGATTTACGGCTAACAGGAGTATGGGGGATACTAAAAGTTACAGTAGTGCCTTTTCCAAGTGCACTTTCGACATAAATTTGCCCACCTAATATTTCCACATATTTTTTGCAGATAGCAAGTCCAAGACCTGTACCCTTGTATTTGCGAGATGCAGAACTATCAATCTGATGGAACTCGTCGAAAATAAATTGAATATTTTCCTGGCTGATACCAATGCCAGTATCTCTTATTTTAAAGTAAACCTGATTTTCGGCAGAAGATACGTCCAATTCAATTTCACCTTGATCGGTAAATTTGGCCGAGTTGCCCAAAATATTGACCAGGATTTGGTGAATTTTTTTCTGGTCAGAATTGATGATATTCGGTACATCGACTGATATATTAATTACAAAGTTGATCCTTTTATGTAGGATAAGACTGTTAATAATGTCGCGGATGTTACTAAGAAGTACGTCGGTTTGAAAAGGTGCTATGGCCAGGATCATTTTTCCCGCTTCAATTTTTGAAAGGTCCAGGATATCGTTAATCAGGTCGAGCAGCCTGGTTCCGCTTTGATTTATAATAGCAAGGCCTTCGGTTTGCTTTTGCGACAGATTTTGTTTTTCATATTTTAACAACATTTTTGAGATCCCAATGATTGAGTTCATCGGGGTTCGTAATTCATGGCTCATGTTGGCCAGGAATTCGCTTTTGGATTTATTTGCACTTTCTGCCAAGTCTTTTGCTTTTTTTAATGCTACTTCAGCTTTTTTTCGGTCAGTAATATTAACAAATCCAATGATCAGCGCTTTTCGTTCACGTAAATTAGTGACTGACGTTCGCAGTATGATATTATACTCAGTATCAGCATCGACAACTAACCTAGCTTCGGAGTATTCCATAAGATCGATTGATTTATTGGGATTGTCAGTCCGGATATAATAATCGAAGGTTTTCGAGGTAATTTGGATACGTTTGGCCTGAATCATTTTCATGGCCTCCTGGTTAATGTCAAGGATTTGCTTAGTATCATAGTCCACAATCATGATACCAATAGGTGCAATGTTAAAAACTGCATTAATAAATTTTTGTTGTTCAAAAATTTCAATTTCGGAGAGCTTTTTTGATGTAACATCCTGAAAACATATTGCCATTTTACCCGGTGAAGTTTGGAAGGCAAAAATTTTGAATATTCCGGAAATATTATTAGTCTGATAATTAATTTGCATATCAGAAATAAGCAGGCCTTCAGAAGCTGCTTTGTGATATTTACTGGAGATGTCGGGAGAAGCAAGGGGTGGAAAAATTTCTTCAAATGTTTTTCCTATCAAAGTATGATAATCGCCGCCAAGAATCTTATCTGCTGCCGGATTGGCGCCTACAAAAATAAGTTCATTTTTAGCATTTAATTCGTAAAATTGCATCCCCATAGGTGATGATTCTACAATGTTTCTGAATTTTGCCTCGCTGTCAAGTAATGTATTTTGAATTTTTTGATACTTTGCAATATCAATTATTTGGTGTTTGTGTCCTTTTTTTCTCCTTAATAGCCAAGTGATTATAATATATATAATTAGCAAATGCACTAAAGTAACGAGCAGGATATAACCCATTGTTATCTCTGGAAATATCTTCGATATAATAGGTTGCATAAACAATATCCTTAATTTATCAGTTAATATGATTATATGGGGATCCCGAAATGTACACAAGTGCCTTTATTAGGCTCACTTTCAATAGATATTGATCCGCCAAGAAGATCAATGAATTCTTTGCAAATTGCAAGGCCAAGTCCTGTACCGCTATATTTTCTTGATGCAGAGTCGTCAAGTTGTTTAAATCCTTGGAAAAGCTTAGGTATGTCTGTTTTATTGATTCCCTGCCCTGTATCGCTTACCAGGAATATAGCTTTGTCTGTATCTTTCGAAACAGAGAGATGGATAGACCCTGTATCGGTAAATTTGGCAGCATTGTCAATAAGGTTGGTCAGGATTTGAATAAGTTTAACCGAGTCACTATTGAACGTTTCCGGAAATTCGCGGGCAACTGATATGGAAAATTGAATAGGTTTATCGCCAATTGCATCCGTGGCAATTTGGTTGATTTGTTGTTTCAATGCTTCCGTGTGGATGTTAATCATTGTTAACACGGTATTACCAGCTAAAATTTCCGAATATTCAAGAATATCGTCAAGAAGCCTAAATAACCGGTTCCCGGCATCATGTATTACCTTAATGCTTTCTTTTTGTTCTGGGGCTAAAGATTCAGAATGGTTTTTCAGCATCATTTTCGATATCCCTATTATGGCATTAAGGGGGGTTTTAATCTCATGGCTCATATTGGATAAGAAGACAGATTTTAGTTTATCGGATTCTTCGGCTTTAATTTTTGCCTTTTCCAAATCAGCAGTACGGTTTTTGACTAATTCTTCAAGATGTTGCTTATACCTGTTTAGCTCATTTTCAGCTTTTTTTTGCTTGTCAATATCTCGCCAAATCGAATACAGTACTTTTTTTCCTACTATTTTAATTGCTGTATGTGATACATCAACATAGGCTAGACTATTGTCAATTTTTTTAATTATTAGTTCGTGGCGGGCATATCCAACCTGGTATGCTTTGTCCAACATGGTAGTTGCTTTTTGGTACGAGTTTGATTGGTCAGGTTGTTCAGGCGGAAGCAACGCTTCCAGTCCAGTATTAATAAGTTGTTCCTTAGTGGAAAATCCAAGGAATTTCCAACAGGCATGATTACAATCAATAATTTTCAAATTGTCGAAAAGTAAAAGTACATCTTCAGAGTCTTCGAAAAGCTTGCGAAATTTTTCCTCACTTTCTAAAAGCCGTTTTTCCTTTTCTTGGAGTTTTCTATAAAGTGTATAAATAATTAAAGCTAAAGCGGATATAATACATAGTCCACCTATAAGAAATTGTATGACAGTACTTTTAAACCTTGATTTTTTTTCTTGTTCAGCCTGGAGTTCATTTTGCGTCTCAAGAAGTTGTCGTTCAAACTTTAATTGCGCTTTTTGCTGCCGTATTTCGAGTGATTGTATTAGTTTATCTTTCTGTAATAGGTCATTCTCCATTTGCTTTTCACGGACGAGTTGCTGCACTTCTTTCAGGGAAGCTTCGGTTTCCTCAAGCATTTTACCTTTCGTTGTAAGAGCGGTTTCAATATGGTTTGTATAAGACTGAATTTGGTTTATTTTTTGGTCTTTTAGATTATTTTCTTCTTTTTGAAGTACTTTATCAAGAGAAATATATAAGTTGGTATATTCCATTGATTTATCGTTTTTCCCCAGATGTTCATAGTTTTCGGCAAGAGCACTGTAACACCTTCGCATTAACTTAATATTGTTTTCTTCCTGGGCAATTTTTAATGCTTCATCAAGACTGGATATGGCATCATTATACCGTTTTAAGTTTTCGTAAACAATAGATAAATTGACTAACGCTGATACAATGTCAGTTTTCTGCCTCAATTTTCGACATAACTTTAGATTTTCATTTAATACATCAAGGGCCTTGTCATATTTTCCAAGATCGGAATAAATCATCCCAAGGCTGTTATATATCGATTTTAACGCATTTTTATTATCAAGCGCTTTATTGATTTCAAGTGATTGTGTGAAAAAGTCGATGGCTTCAATATAATGCTCGCTTTCCCAATATATATATGCTAATTTGTTCAGATACTCAGCCGCTTCTACTTTATTATTCGATTTTTGATATTGATTAATACGATTCTTATATTCCGCAACAGTATTTTCCTGTTGTTGGGACAGTTTCTTCCCTTGGGCATATAACATTTCATTCCCAAAGAAAATTAGCAGACAAATAATAATTCTTGCAACTGTCGAATTCATCTTATCAATATATTAACCGGATTTACCCTGAATTATTCATAAACTTCTTTAATTACCTCACCCCCAACCCCTCTCCACATAGAGAGGGGCGTTTGAGTATTACGAAGCTCAAGTCCCTCTCCTTTGTGGGAGAGGGATTTAGGGTGAGGGTTAAAAAATTTATGACTAATTCAGTTTAATAACGTTTGATCATTGTTTATTAAATTTAAGGAATTTTTATCTGAAGAAAAAGGTAGTTTGTAAAATTATGCTTGATTATATTTACTTTATTTTTAGGGTTATTGCCTAAATTTGCTGATTTACTCTATTTTTAGAGGACTATCAATAGATTTGGCCTCACAATGTTTTTGAAACTACAACCTGATTTATTATGTATTTTTGCATTGTATGTTTACGCACAGGTATTTCATGAACGAAGCTTTGAAAGAGGCCAAGACTGCTTTTGATAAGGACGAGGTGCCGATAGGGGCAGTGATTGTTTGCGATAATATAATTATTGCCAGGGCACATAACCTTACTGAAACCCTTAATGATGTTACTGCCCATGCTGAGATGCAGGCCATTACTGCTGCATCTGAATGCATAGGTGGTAAATACCTTGACCAATGCAGCCTATATGTTACTGTTGAACCATGTCCTATGTGTGCGGGAGCTTTGTTTTGGGCACAACTCGGAAGCCTGGTTTATGGTGCTGATGATGAAAAGCGTGGTTACACTCTCTTAAAGTCGCCTATACTGCATCCAAAAACCAAAGTCGTTAAAGGCATTTTGGAAAACGAGTCAGTACAATTGATGAAAGCTTTTTTTGCGAAAAAAAGAAAATGAAAGAAACCAGTGGGTATTAGGCAGTAAAGAACTGCTAACTGCTGATTGCCCACTGTAGACTATATTCGATTAAACTTTTGAACTATAGAACATGTTTACCGAATTTCTAATCATTTTTGGCTTGATCCTTATAAATGGATTATTTGCTATGGTGGAGATTGCTGTTGTATCTGCCCGTAAAACAAAACTCGAGCATGCAGCAGCAAATGGAGACCATAAAGCAGCTATTGCACTTGAAATGGCCAACAAACCTGGCAAATTATTATCCACTGTTCAAATTGGCATGACCCTAGTAAATATATTGACCGGTGTGTATTCAGGTGCAGCCATAGCGAATAGGATATCCTCATGGTTAGCGCTGTATCCATGGCTTATGCCATACAGTCATACGCTAGCTATAACGTTAGTTGTCATTTTTATTACTTTTTTTACCCTAATTTTTGGCGAACTCTTACCCAAACAGGTTGGGCTTATAAGGGCTGAAACAGTGGCAAGAAATGCAGCTATACCTATGAAATTGTTTTCTATTATTGCACACCCTTTGATCTGGTTACTTACTAAACCAGGCGAATGGATAATCCAATTGTTAAACATAAAGCCCTCGGAAGATTCCAAAATCACGGAGGCGGAGATCAAGGCGATTATTAAAGAAGGTACGGAAGAGGGAGAAATCCAAGAAATTGAACAGGATATAGTAGAGCGGGTTTTTTACCTTGGCGACCGCAAAGTGGGTTCGCTCATGACACATCGTACAGACTTGGTTTGGCTTAATATTAGCGACAAGGAAGAGAAAACAATGCAAAAAATTATTTCTGCAGTACATTCAGTCTATCCGGTATGTAAAGGAAACATTGACAAAATAATCGGGATGGTTTACGTGAAAGATTTGTTTACCAGTAATCTGCAACAGGAAAAGATAGACCTTCGTAAATATCTTAAAGAGCCGTTGTTTATTCTTGAAAACAACTCGGCTTATGAGGTTCTGGCAAAATTTCGTGAATTCAAAACACATAATGGACTTGTAGTTGACGAATATGGCTCAGTTCTAGGCTTAGTTACCTTAAATAACATACTAGAGGCGTTAGTAGGCGAAATCCCTGCAGACAATGAGACAGATTACGAAATAGTAGAACGGGAAGATGGAAGCTGGCTCATAGATGGTCAATTGCCATTTTATGATTTTATACAAGAATTTGATATACAACACTTTGATAAAACAAAAATTAAATATAATACTTTAGGAGGCTTTGCTCTCTCGCACCTGCGACGAATTCCGCATACTGGTGATAAATTTGCATGGCGCAATTATGAATTCGAGATTGTTGATATGGATGGCAACCGCATAGATAAGATAATAGTTAAAAAGAATAAAAAGGAATAAAGCTGAATTTATGGAAAACCACTCGAATATTGCTGACCAGGAAAATATTTATCACAGCAAATCATAGGCAACAATAAGCTTTATTATGTTTTTTATAGTATATGTATCCCAATATTTATCGGGTCTTTGATTATGATAAGTAAGCGTTTGAAAGCAAAAACAATCATTAATACTCATCCCAACTCTTAATTTTGATATCGTCAAGATTACGTTTACAGATGGCTGTGAGGAAGGCACTTGCTAACCTTGCGTTTGTAATAAGCGGTATGTTATAGTCCACAGCACTGCGACGTATAGTATAGTCGTTGTTTAGCTCTATTTTCGACAGGTTTTTGGGGATATTGATCACCAGGTCAATTTTTTTCTTACGAATGTAGTCAAGTGTATTGGGGTCTCTGTCTTCATCTGGCCAGTGCAGGGTGGTAACTTCAATGCCATTATCGCGAAGAAAGTCGGCAGAACCTTTAGTAGCAAATAAGTTGTATCCATTTTCTACCAGCAAGCGTGAGGCAATTAGCAGTTCTACTTTATCGCGTGTAGGCCCTGTTGAAAGTAGGATGTTCTTCTTTGGGATGTTATAACCAACAGATAACATTGATTTAAGAAGGGTTTCGTAATAATCTTCGCCAATGCAACCTACTTCGCCGGTTGATGCCATCTCGACTCCCAAAACGGGATCTGCTTTTAATAATCGCTGAAACGAGAACTGAGGAGCTTTTATACCAATATAATCAAGATCGAAGATTGATTTGTCTATCCGCTCAACAGGGAGACCTAGCATGATTTTAGTAGCCAGGTCGATAAAGTTAACTTTGAGTACCTTTGAAACAAATGGCATAGAGCGGGAGGCCCGGAGGTTACATTCTATCACCTTGATATTATTGTCCTTCGCTAGAAATTGAATGTTGAAAGGTCCCGAAATATTTAGTTCTTTAGCGATTTTTTTGGAAATACGTTTGATACGACGTACCGTCTCAAAGTAAATTTTTTGCGGAGGAAATACCATAGTAGCATCTCCGCTATGCACACCGGCAAATTCGATATGCTCTGAAATAGCGTAACCCATCACTTCGCCCTCTCGGGCAACAGCATCTATTTCAATTTCCTTGGCATTTTCAATAAATTCCGATACTACCACCGGATATCTCTTCGAAACATTTGCAGCCAGTTCGAGAAAATGTTTCAGTTCTTCCCTGTTTGAAACCACGTTCATAGCGGCCCCTGAAAGCACGTATGAGGGACGGATGAGTACAGGGAATCCTACCAAATCGGTAAAGTTATAAATATCATCAACACTGGTAAGTTCTTTCCATCGTGGCTGGTCAATACCAAGATTGTCGCACATCATGGAGAACTTGTGACGGTCTTCGGCACGGTCTATCGATAAGGGAGATGTGCCGAGAATATTTACTTTCTGGTTGAACAGACGGATAGCAAGGTTGTTTGGAATTTGACCTCCTGTGGAGATAATTACCCCTTTAGGGGTTTCGAGGTCAACAATATCGAGTACCCGTTCAAGTGAAAGTTCGTCGAAATACAAGCGGTCGCAAACATCATAATCGGTACTTACGGTCTCTGGGTTATAGTTGATCATAATGGAGCGATAACCCTGTTCCTTGATGGTATTAAGTGCATTTACACCGCACCAGTCAAATTCTACGGAACTTCCAATACGATATGCACCTGAACCGAGTACAACAACAGATTTTTCGTCATTTTGAAATGGAACATCATGTTCTTCGCCATGATAGGTAAGGTACAGATAATTAGTTTTGGCTGGATATTCGGCTGCCAGTGTATCTATTTGTTTAACGCAAGGAACGATTTTGTTTGCTTTTCTAAATTTGCGAACATTGAGAAGGTAATCTTCCATATGATCGCTGTCACCTTTGAGCACAAAGCGGGCTATCTGGAAGTCTGAAAAGCCTGAACGTTTGGCATCACGCAACAAATTAAGAGGAAGTTCTTCAAGTTTATCAGACTTTTCAAGCTCTTTTTTCAGGTCGAAAATATTTTGCAGTTTGATAAGGAACCATTTGTCAATTTTAGTGAGGTGATGAATTTGATCAACCGTATATCCTTTTTCTAAGGCACTTGCAATAACAAAAATTCGCATATCGGTGGGTTCTGACAATTCCTTCTCGATATTTTCGATGTTGATATCGCGGTTGCCCACAAAACCATGCATGCCCTGGCCTATCATGCGTAATCCCTTCTGGATCGCTTCTTCAAAGGTTTTTCCAATAGCCATTACCTCACCTACGCTCTTCATAGATGAACCAATCTGTCTCGATACGCCTACAAATTTGCTCATATCCCACCGGGGAATTTTACAAACTATGTAATCGAGCGCTGGTTCGAAAAAGGCCGATGTAGTTTTGGTAATCGAGTTTTTTAATTCATGAAGGCCATATCCCAATGCCAGTTTGGCTGCTATAAATGCAAGAGGATAACCGGTAGCTTTTGATGCTAATGCCGAAGAGCGTGACAAACGTGCATTCACTTCAATAACTCGGTAATCTTCCGAATTGGGATCAAGCGTGTATTGTACATTACACTCGCCCACAATACCTATGTGCCGGATAATTTGGATGGATAGTTTACGAAGTTTATGATATTCGCTGTTGTTAAGGGTTTGCGATGGAGCTACCACAATGCTTTCACCAGTGTGAATGCCAAGAGGATCAAAATTTTCCATGTTACATACGGTGATACAGTTGTCGTATTGGTCGCGTACAACTTCGTATTCAATCTCTTTCCATCCTTTAAGCGATTCTTCGACTAGCACCTGTGGCGAATAAGCAAACGCTTTGGCAGCCAATTTTTTAAGTTCATCTACATTGGAGCAAAAACCACTGCCTAAACCGCCAAGCGCGTATGCTGCACGGATGATTATTGGAAAACCTAGTTTCTCAGCAGCAACCAAAGATTCTTCTATATTGGTAGCTGCAATACTACGGGGCGTTTTAACTTCTATTTCGTTTAGTTTGGTTACAAACAGATCCCGATCTTCGGTATCCATAATGGCTTGGATAGGAGTACCAAGAACACGGACATTATGTTTTTCAAAGATCCCTTCTTTAAAAAGGGCTATGCCACAATTAAGAGCTGTTTGCCCGCCAAACGAAAGCAGGATGCCATCAGGTTTTTCTTTCTGAATAACTTTTTCAACAAAGTATGGAGTTACCGGAAGAAAGTATATCTTATCGGCAATGCCTTCGGAAGTTTGAACTGTGGCAATATTAGGATTGATGAGAATAGTTACCACCCCTTCTTCACGTAAAGCTTTTAAAGCTTGGGACCCGGAATAATCAAATTCACCTGCTTCACCAATTTTCAAGGCTCCCGAACCCAGAACTAAAACTTTTTTAATGCTTTTATCCATCTATTATATTAAGTATTCATTTATCAACTAAAATTCTTATCGTGATGAGGTGATGAAGATACATATTGCTGCTTAATCACATAATCACTTTATTACACTATTCTGTGTCAAAGAGCATTCAAAATTTCAGGTTGTAAAAATATATGATTGATGGCATTTAATAAAATATTTTTTAACTGATGTGCTCATATATCTCTGCAAACCTAAGCAATATCAGGACAAAATATTTTTAAGCATTCTTTGGAAAACGCTTTCATTAAAACTGAATGAAAAAATTCCTTATAAGCTGGTAGTATTGGCATCAAGCGATTATGCCGACCACAGTAAACATCCTAAATTAGTGATCTACTATTAGAGTTTATAAGATAACCTTATAATTATTTCTGTACTAATACCGGGTTGGGCACTATCGGTAGTTTTGGCTTAGTACTTCTGTCTTTTTCAATACTAATATCATTGAAAACAAGCGCTTTAGGAACAATAAAAGAAACCGGTACACTTCCCTTCAGGGTATTATAAACTATTTGGTCTTTTGTGCCTTGAGAGATATATTTGAATGCTGTAGCCGGGAAATCGCTTATTAAAGCTGAACGTACTAAGGTTTCTTCCCCCGTTTTTACTGATACTTTATATATGGCGATGGGTTCTGATATTGGTAAGTTCCTCCCTTCATAAGAATTCCCAGACTGGCTCATCCCCATGTTCGATACCTCCACTTTGCGTACTATGTAAATATTTTCCAGGCCGTCCTTTTCAGCTTCCAGCAAAGCGTTTTTCCGCAGCGAATCTATGGAATAGCCATTGTTATACGAAACATTGATTACCCCTGGCGCTTTTTGTGTACTGCCTCCTATAGTGAGCCTGCAGTAACCATTGGATTCTTTTACTTTTGGTGTGGGCACGCGATCGTTTAACAATGTTTTCAGGATGCCTTTGTCAACCATAACTAATTCGTCCTTTGGAACAACACCTTCTGCATCAATTTCGAAACTGCCAATAAGTGGTACGTTATTGAATGATTTAAGCTTAGGGGTGGCTTTAATGGTAATGTTAGCAGCGCAGATTCTTTGATTAATCTTATTATCAAATTTATTAATACGTCCTTGCTCCTGCCTTTCAACTGCATAAACAGGTTCTCTTGATGCGATAAGTCCGTTACTTCCAAACAATTTTTGTAAAAATAATTCGGCAACAGCATCTCCTTCAAATATTACCGGACCTGAATAGGCATCGTCCATTACAGGGGCCTTACAACGAGCGCTCAAATTATCAGCCATTTGTTTGACATCCTGCTTAATTTTTTCAATCGGAGGCAGTTGATCAGGTGTGAGGGCATAATAAAGCAGATGGTCCTTTAGTGGCTCACCATCTTCTGCCTGGGTATTGGCATTTACTAAAAGGCATGCTATACTGCCGGGAAATTTGATCCTGTTACCCTCATTAGTGATATAATAGAACGAGCCGTTTATAAAGTATAAATCAACAGAGGATGAAGCTATTAGACCGTAAGGCTTAAAAATAGCTGAAATATCTTTTGCAACGTTTTCCCAACGGTTTTTATCAAACTTAACAGGGATATCGTTAAGCATTAAATTAACCGGGGCTATTTTAGAATAATCGTCTAGTTTTTCACTTTCTTCCTTATTTTGTTGTTTTAGCGCGGTTAATTTTTGTTCGTACGATTCAATGGAGGATTTATATACCTGGTCTGTCATAATCCAGAATGAGCGACGTATAGCACGATAATCATTATCGAGAGGAAGGGGCAGATAACCTCCTCCGGAAGAAAAGCGCCTGCTTCCGCCAACAAAATTCTCGTCGTTTAAAGAATAATCACCCACCATAAGCCTGATGCTTGGGGATTTCCCAATATTTTCTTCCGATTGTATGATGGAGCCAAGCGAGGCTTCGATGGAAAGTTTTTTGGCATAGTTAAGCCTATAGGCAATAAAGAATGGGGGTTTGTATTTATTGAGATTTAAATTGCTTATGTTACGGTTTAATTCGTCGTTCATAGCCTTGAAAATGGTATCGCTGGCGTTGGTTTGCGCTTTTATCGAGGGACACATTGACACACTAATTACCAGTACTATGAAAATGTAATTTATAATTGACTTCATGATTGAAAGGTTTATCGATTTAACTTACATTATTTGCTATCAGGGCGTGGAAGAATAATTGACCGTTCCTGGGATTTGGCTTTTTTCTGGGTCTCGATCACTTTAACCAGTAACATCGGACTTGCGGCTGCAACTGGAACTGATCCGGATTCAGCGCCACAATAGCCATTAAATATCCCTGTTTCACCTCCTGCCTGATC
>Ga0182027_10007363_pt1 | contig 16229 bp, 18 predicted proteins | sample 712E1DmetaG_FD_121300 | JGI IMG/M metagenome (GOLD analysis project Ga0182027, IMG submission 121300) | Permafrost microbial communities from Stordalen Mire, Sweden - 712E1D metaG (Illumina Assembly) | ecosystem: Environmental > Terrestrial > Soil > Wetlands > Permafrost | place: Sweden...
ATCTTTAAGCTGGTAATAAATCTCTTCAATGAGCTTTGTATCACCTTTTGCGGCTCTATTCAAGCTATCATCAGGTAACTTTAAAATGATTTCTTTTTGTTTAGTATTCTGTCGATTCATAAGGCTTTTTGCTGCATCATATTGATCAGAGTATAGATGGCAATTGCTAATGCTATGGCTATACGTTCCTACAGGTAGACTCAATTCTTGAGCTATCATCATTTGCAAAAACGCAAAACCCGCGACGTCATGTGGAAATCCTAAAAACATGTCTTCTGACCTAATAATATTGTGCATGCAAAGTCTTCCGCCGATGACATTTACGGTAAAGCTGAAAAGGCATGGCACGTTTTTCTTTGGTTTTGCGGTCAACCCGTCGTCCTTTGGATCCCAAGCTATGACGACTCCTTGCCTTGATCCAGGATTGCCTTTCAGCATCTTTATTAGCTCTCCCAGCTGATCACGTCCAAAGTGCTTTCTCCATCTGTATCCATATGATGTAACTTTTCCGTCTTCTTCAATAAAGTTGTCCCAGATTTTTGTGTAAGGTCGCAACCATGCTGGGTCGTTTTCTCCCATGACAAACCACATTTGCTCGGCAATAAAGATTTTAAGCGGAAGTTTGCGCAGTGAAAGCAACGGAAAACCTTTAGACAAATCTATAGAGAAATGAGCTCCGGGAACTGCTTTACAAATAAATCCGGAGCGCTCGTTTAACTGATCATATCCCTCATCAAAAATTTGATTTAAAAGACTAACATAAATTTTGTCAAATTGGGTCATACTTAACGATATCAAGACTAAAAGTTTTGAGCAATGTTGATAAAGCCGAAAAATATGCTAAAGTGGTGGAAATTAATTTTTCATCATGGTTTTAACACAAGATAATATCATCGAAAGGATAAAAAAAGGTGAAATAGCTTTTTCTCCGAAGTTAGATAAATTTCAGATGCAACCGCACTCGATAGATTTGAGGTTGGGGCATAGCTTCCATTTACCAACTTCATGGCAGATGACAGAAAAGGGCAGGGTTGCACTTCATATTGACCCGCTAGAAAATGACGTAAGCAATTTTGAGCAAATAATTCTTAAAGATGGACAGTTTTTTGAACTCCTTCCAAATGAATATATCGTTGCGACAACTATGGAGAAAATAATGTTAAATGCTGATGATATTATGGGTGTGCTTTTCCCACGTTCTTCTGTCACAAGACGGGGATTGGCAATAAAGCTAACTGGTTTAATCGATGTTGGATATTGCGGTTATCTGATGATTCCAATCATGAACAATACACATAACCAAATAATTAGGGTTTACCCAGGCGAAAGAATCTGTTCTGTTCTATTTGAGGAATTATCGTCACCAATATCCAAGGATAGGGCATTGATTCATGGAGTTACAAAGGCAAAATATATGAATAATGAGGTAGGATTTATTGGTAGTAAAACAGATAAACAGGTAGAGATTGATATGATCAAGCACGGAAAGATAAAGCAATTAAAGAAAGAGTATAAGGTATGAATTTCTGGCATAAATTAAAACAACCCGTAATTGGTCTTTCTCCAATGGATGGAATAACCGATGGGGCTTTCCGTTATATAGTTTCAACAACTTCAAATCCAAGTGTCATTTTTTCAGAATTCGTTAATGCTGATGGTCTCATTAAAGGCACGGAGAAAGTATTTGATTCACTTCTATATCACGAGTCTGAAAGGCCAATTGTGGCTCAGTTATTCGGCAGTAAACCAGAGTTTTTTTATCAGGCAGCCCAAGTAGTTTGCGAACTCGGTTTTGATGGCATTGATATAAATATGGGCTGCCCATCAAAAACAGTATCAAGACACGGCTCAGGGGCTGGTTTAATAAAAACCCCTTTATTAGCAAAAGAAATTATTGATGCAACAAAAAAGGGAATAAATACATGGCTGGAAAAAGGTTTAACTGAATTACCATATGAAGTAATCCAGAAAACCAAAAAGTTTGAAAAAAGACTTGGAGACCTTGGTGTCAAACTATCACGAGGAAAAAATTTAGAGATTCCGCTTTCTGTAAAAACAAGAATTGGCTATGATTCAGACATTACCGAGGAATGGATATCTTTTCTTGCGGTTCAAAAGTTGAGTTGCATAACAGTTCACGGAAGGACACTAAAGCAAATGTATAGCGGTAATGCGAATTGGGAATCAATAAGACTAGCGGGGCAAATTATTCATGCTAATTCTAATAAAAATAATCCAACTTTCGTGCTGGGAAATGGAGACATAAGCTCTTATGAAATGGGCATAAAGTATATTAAACAATACAGTATTGACGGTGTTTTGGTCGGAAGAGCGGCATTGGGTAATCCATGGTTCTTTACGAGCAGCAATAAAAAATCCTCTAAAAATCAGGATGAAGTTATTAATAAAATGCTTGAACAGTTGACCATGTATGATAAGCTTTTTGATGGAAAATATTTTGTTAGTCAAAGGAAACATATTGCTTGGTACATAAAAGGATTCCCTGGTTGCAAAGATATAAAAATCCTACTCATGCAAGCGAAAAATCTAAATGATGTTAAAGAAATATTAAAATTGTCTTGACAAAAATTATTTTACTTAATAATCTAAAAAAGTATTTTTAGAAATTATGCAATATGGATGATTACGCAGATAACACATCATTATACCAGTTAGAAGACGATGACGATCAGGTAAGTGGTTCTTCTTATTACGATGACGACGACGCAGTTGATGCATTAAGCGATTTTGAACTTCCCGAGGAGGATTTACATGGTTTACATATTGTTGGTGATTATGGTGATGAAGAACCAACCCCAGAAAAAGAGAAATTATCAAAAGTTGGTAAAAAAAGAAAAGATTCTGATGAGGACGATTAATCAATTCAGGGCGTTTACTATATAGGGTATAATTGGTATACTTTGCCGCTATTATTATTAGTTTCATTAACAACATGGAAAAAGATTATACCTTTACTCGCGACGAAACAAAGGACAAGGAAACAAAGCTTTCTGTTAAAGTTCAATCAAAAAAATTCAAAGAAATTAAGGACAAAGTTTACAATAAACTTTCTAAGGATGTTGTAATAACCGGGTTTAGACCAGGAAAGGCTCCTCGAAATCTTATCGAAGCCAAAATCTCACAAGAAATTTATGAAGAAACAATCAACCAGCTTGTACCAGATGTAACCTATGAAATAATAAGCTCTGAGAAACTCGCACCATTAAATCAATTACACTATGACATAATGAAAATGTCAGATGAGGATGGAATAGAGTTTAATGCGATTTTTGTCAATACGCCCGAAATAAAATTAGCTGATTTTTCAAAAATTAAAGCTAAAAGAGAGCCATATGAAGTGACAGACAAAGATATAAAAGCTGAGATAGATAGACTTGTAAAAACCTACCGTCCGAAGTCAAAGGAAAGTGACGAAAAGGATGAGAAAACGACTCCTGAACTTACAGATGTATTAGTCAAGGAAATGAAGCTGGGCTTCGATTCTAAAGATAAATTGTTAGAACAGATCAAGAAAGAACTTGAAGCTTCAAAAAAGTATGCTCAGGAGCAAAAATATCTCTCAGATATAATTTTGGAAGCAGTAAAAGCGTCTAAAATCGAAGCCCCGATTGCATTAATAAATGATGAAACACATAGAAAAGAGCATGAATATATCGATCAAATTACTCAAATCGGATTAAAAATGGAGGATTTTCTAAAATCACAAAATAAAACGATTGAGGATTTAAGAAAAGAATGGGACAAAGAGTCAAAACAAAGAGTTGAGCAAGAATTATTACTGTTTGAAGTGGTGAAAGCGAATAATATTACTGTGACTGGTGAAGAAATCTCAAAGGAGCTTGCCGAAATAACAGATGAGCAGACAAAAAAACAAATGACGACGGATGCTGGTATTCGCTATATAACTACAATCATACTTCAACAAAAAGCACTAAATTTTATAAAAGATAAAGTTAGTAAAGAATAATTGCTTCTAAAATCAATACAGATAAAAAATTTTAGAAATTTAAATCTGGAAACTAATTTCAGTCCAAGTATAAATATTATTGTTGGGGCAAATGGATCCGGGAAAAGTAATTTTCTTGACTCGATTTTTTATTTAGCCTTTGCAAAATCCTTCAAAAAATATTCAGAGCGAAATAATATAACTTATAATGATAAAGTTGATTTTGCTTCAATAACCGCAAAATCCGAACGTAAAAAAACCTTGTTAGAATTAAAAGTCGTATTCAGTATTGATTCCAATGGCTTTGAGAGAAAGAGACTTGAAGTAAATAAAAAGCTTAAACAAAAAGCTGATTTTATTGGGAATATCTATCTTTCACTATTTGCGCCACATAACATCAATCTTTTAGGTGGGACACCGGAAATGCGTCGCGATGAACTCGATGACTTCATTAGTGTTGTTGACAAACAATACCTGAAGAGCATATCAGAATATAAACAGGTACTTAACAACAGAAATCATTTGTTACCAAGGGTTAGAGATGGGCTTGCTAGTAAAAAAGAATTGGATTTTTGGACAGAAAAATTAATCGAATTGGGTGCCTATATTTTGGATTGTAGGAGATCAATAATTGATGAATTTCAAGGTTTTGTCAGAAATGAGGCGGAAGTTTTTGAAAAGCAATTAAAAAACCTTGAGATTCATTACAAATCACGGATTTTAAGTGAAGGAAAAGATAGCCTGAGTTCCTTTCAACAAATTATAAATGATAACTACGATAAAGAGCTGATAGTCGGTAAAAGTCTTTATGGCCCGCATCGTGATGATTATGATTTTATCTCTGGTGGTAAGGATTTAAAAATTTATGCATCAAGGGGGCAACAGAGAATTGTCACGATGATTTTTAAGACGGCGATGTGGCATTATTTTGTTGATGTAAAAAAAGTGAGGGCGTTGCTTTTGCTCGATGACATAATGTCAGAGCTCGATAACGATAATCGTAAAAAAGTAGAAAAAATGATTGAAATGCTTGCTACACAGACATTCATTACGTCCACGAGCTCAAAAGGATTTACTACTAAACTTGTTGAGTCAGCTTATAAGATAAATCTATGAAAGTATATTTTTAATGCTTTCCTGATCTGAGTTTGAATTGATTTTATCGAATAAATCCAGGGCATCATCACTATTTACTGCGGTTTTTCCGGCATATTGACTTAGCTCTTCATCAGACAAGTCGATATTAAGTGGAATGCGCTGTGCACCAATCATGCCATTAATTGGGTTCATAATGTTAATCATGTAGACATTATTGCAATTTCGGCATCTAAGATGGAGTATTACACTAGTCTGAGTCGTGCGCATAATTCTGTAGTCAGACTCGTCATATTTGGCTCCACAGTTATCACAATGCTTGGGAGCTACTGACAATATGTTTTTAAGTAATTCTTTTTGATTTATATTGCTGTTGTCCATGCTCATAGTATAGCGTTATTTTTTAGCTGAATCAATGTTTTTAATAGCTAATTTTAATGCTTCTAAACCAATACTGGCACATTTTATTCTTGAGGGAGATAGCTCGACACCAAGCAGAGACTTGATATCCGAGTATGATAAGTTTTTGCATTGATCAAGATTTTTTCCTTTCACAAATTCAGTCAACAATGATGTGCTGGCAATACATACTGCACAACCTTCACCATTAAATCTTATATCAGAAATCTTTTTTCCGCTCATCATCAATTCAATGTTTATTGAGTCGCCGCAGCTGACATTTTCAGCTTTGGCTGCCGTTGAAGCTTTATCAAAAGACCCATAGTTTCTTGGGTTGTTATAATGATCAATCAAATTTTCTTGGTAAATGTCCATCTGGCTTTATTTAAAGCTTTAAATAATAAATCAAGGTCATTTTTGGTATTATAAATGGATAACGAAACACGTGTTGTGGCTGGGGTTTTAAGAATATCTTTATGTAAAATTTGAGCACAATGATGTCCAGATCTCACCGCAATACTGTCCTCGTTTAATAATTCAGATAAATCATGAGAATGAATACCTGTCAATATGAAAGAAAATACTGGTCCGCGATTATTAAGGGAGTTCGGCCCAAAAAGCTTTATGTCATTTATATTACGATAATTGTCCATAAAATATTCAGTTAAGTTCTTTTCATAATCGCAGAGGGTTTTGAGTCCGATGTTTAAAATATAGTCAACAGCAGCCCCCAAACCGATTGCTCCTTCAATATTTGGCGTACCAGCCTCAAATTTGTGAGGTGGTGTGTCCCATGTTGAAACTTCTATCTCAACTTTATTTATCATTCCACCTCCGAAATAAGATGGATTAAGATCATTTACAAGTGTTTCAGATAGATACAATATACCAATTCCAGATGGGCCAAACATTTTATGTCCAGAAAAAACTAAAGCATCGCATCCAATTCTCTGAACATCAATTTTAATGTGTGCAATTGATTGCGCTGCATCTATAACCACGATTGTTTTTGGCGAAAGAGAATGTATTTTTGATGATATTTCATTAACAGGATTAATCGTCCCTAAAACGTTACTCATGTGAGGCAGGGCCACAATGAAAGGCTTTGATTTTTCCACAAGTGTATATAACTCGTTGAGGTCAAGTATATAATCCGTTGTTAGTCCAACAACCTTAAATTGTCCATGTTTTCTGTGTGCCAGCTGTTGCCATGGAATAAAATTACTATGATGATCCATTTTTGTGGCAACAATTATGGCATTTTCTGGAATTATGGTTTCCAAGCTGTAAGCTAGCATATTTATCCCGGAAGTTGTGCCGTTGGTAAATATTATTTGGTCGGAATTTTTTGCATTAATAAAGTTTTTAACTTTTTCTCTAGAATCCTCATACATCTGGGTAGCCTTTTCACTGAGAGAATAACTTCCCCTATGAACGTTTGCATAACTTTCGGAGTAAAAATTCTCGACTGCATTTACAACCGTTATTGGCTTTTGCGAAGAAGCAGCATTATCAAGGTATATAAGCTCCGGATGATTTTTAAAGATTTTAAAGTCCTCTTTATGCATTGCTATATTTTTTAATTAATTCCAATTTAATTTTATCATCTTCGATCAAATCAATGGTACTATTGATAAAACCTTGTGATATTAAATCTATAGCTTCGGCTTGGTTGATTCCCCTTGATTTTAAATAATCAATCTGGATAGGGTCAGGCTGGCTAATTGTCAAGGCATGGCCGCATTTTACGTCATTTTCACATATTTCTAATGCGGGTGTAACAATCGTTTTTGCGTATGGTGATAATTCTAAAACACGAATTTGAAGGTATGCATCAGTTTTTGTCATTCCCTTTGGTACAAATATATTACAATCAAGTTTAATGCGTGACGAATCAAATAAAATTGCACGAATGAAAATTTCAGCTATTGTACCTGGCTTTTTTACTATAAAATTTATTTTCGACTTAATAAACTGCTCTTTGCGGCCAACAAACAAACCTACGAAAACAACGTCCTTATAAATGTCTAAATCCTGTTCTTCTTTGGTAAAGTCAATTATTTTGTACGATTTCATCCTACGGAGCCTTCCATATTCATCTTTATTAATAAGTTCATTTCCATTGCATATTCCATTGGCAGATCTTTCACGATAGGTTCGATAAACCCGGAGATAATCAAGGAATTGGCTTCTTCCTTTGATAAACCCCTAGACATCAAATACGCTAATTGATCTTCATCAACTTTGCTAACAGTGGCTTCATGGGCTATGGTTGCGCTCTCCTCATCACAAATATTTGTCGGATACGTATCAGTTCTAGAAATGTCGTCCAAGATCATTGCATCGCAATTGACTTTAGATTTGGCGCCTGTTGCGCCTTTTAATATGCTCACAAGTCCTCTGTAGCTTGTCCTGCCGCCATTCTTACAGATTGATTTGGAGGTAATAATACTTGAGGTGTTCGGGGCTGAATGTACCATCTTTGATCCCGCATCCAGATGTTGGTTCTGACCTGCGAGTGCCATAGAAAGAACTTCACCATGAGCTTTTTTGCCAACTAAATAAATAGAAGGGTACTTCATGGTTATTTTTGAACCCAAGTTGCAGTCTATCCATTCCATTATCCCATTTTCCTTAACAATAGATCTTTTTGTCACTAGATTGTAAACATTCGTTGACCAATTCTGAATAGTTGTGTACCTGACCCTAGCTTCTTTTTCTACAAAAACTTCCACGACGGCACTGTGTAGGGAATCAGACGAGTACATTGGAGCGGTACAGCCTTCAATGTAATGAATACTGCTGCCTTCATCTGCAATTATTAGCGTTCGTTCAAACTGGCCCATATTTTTTAGGTTTATCCGGAAATAAGTCTGCAGAGGAATATCAATCTTTACTCCTTTTGGCACGTAAATGAAACTTCCACCACTCCAAACAGCAGTATTTAATGCTGCAAATTTATTGTCTGTAGCAGGTACAGCTTTGCCAAAATATTTTTTAAACAGCTCTGGATATTTTTGATATGCACTGTCAGTATCTTCAAATATAATGCCGAGCTTATTCCAATGTTCCTTCAGCTTGTGGTATATAACTTCAGATTCATATTGAGTCGAAACCCCAGCTAAAAATTTTCTTTCAGCTTGTGGTATACCAAGTTTTGTAAAAGTATTTTTGATCGTTTCTGGTACATCTTCCCATTTTTTGGATTGCTTTTTAGACGCCCGGACAAAGTAATGGATAGAATCAAGATCAATTTCGCTTAAATCAGCCCCCCAAAGAGGTAAGTGTTTTGACTTAAAGATTTTATATGCAGCAAGTCTTTTTTCTTTTAACCACTGATCATTGTTTTTGTATGTGCAAATTTTGCGTATAATATCTTCATTTAAACCTGACCCAGTATCAATAACATTTTCAAGATTATCGTTAAAGCCATATTTGTCTTTATAATCAGTATTGATTTCGCTTATTGGTTTTGTAGCCATATTTCAATATATTGTTGATTAAATTTTTTCCACCACTGTCAACTATTTCTCCTGATTTTATTACATAGACAAAGTTCGGATTCAGGTAATCAAGAATCCTTTCGTAGTGTGTGATAATCAAAAACCCCGTATTTTGGATTCTGGTAGAAAGGTCATGAACTGCTTTATATATGATCTTATTTGCGTCAATATCCAATCCAGAATCAATTTCGTCCAATATCGCGTACTTTGGTTTTAAAATCATCATTTGCAAAATCTCCATTTTCTTTTTCTCACCTCCTGAAAGGTTAAAATTCAAATCACGGTCAAGAAGCTTGACCGATATTTCGAGTTCTTCCGATGCTTCATTTAGTAACGTTGCAAAAGCAGCCGGACTCAATTGTTTATCTTTACCATAATGTGTATTATAGGCTAGTCTTAAAAAATTTCTAAAACTTACACCTGGAACTTCAAGCGGGTATTGAAATGCAATAAACAAACCTAGTTTTGAGCGTTCATCAATTGAGAGGTCATTTAGTAATTTTCCATTTAAGCTTATTTTCCCAGATTTAATGTCATAATCTGGAAGCCCACATAGGGTTTTTACCAAAGTTGATTTCCCTGATCCATTTGGACCCATTAATACATGAATCTCGCCAGGTTTGACTGATAAAGAAACATCTTTTAATATTAATTTGTCGCTTGATTGAACAGTTAATTTGTCAATTTTTAACATCCTAGTATCCACAAAATTATCAAGTTTCCGGGAAAATTTGCTTTCCTGTTTCGGCGTCTTTGATGATTATTGCAAAAACAGGGCAGGATTGTGCTGCGGCCATTATAACATCATCTTCTTCCCATTCACCTTCAAGTATTATAGCTTTATTATTTTCATCCATTACAAATGTATTTGGAGCAATAGCTACACATGTGGCTGCGCCAATACACAGGTCCTTGCGAACTTCGATAATATATCTATGCTTATCTGACTTACCCTCTTGGACATTTTCACTAATGTTTTTAATTGTTGTAGACATATTTAGATATTTAAATAATAGAATAAATTATACAACATTTAATAGGCGTATCTTTTTTCCGGGGGAATATCATCTTCCTTATTATCTGACACATTCTCACTTTTTATCTGACTTCGGTTAGATTTTCTAAGTTCATCAATCATTTTCTCTTCTTTTCTCTTTACTGATATTGAAATCAGGCTGAATAAAATCAGTAGAAATACTATGCATATCACCAAGAATAGGAATGTGTCGCTGAAACCGCTGGCAAAAACTCCCAAAACCGCGATGGAGCTTATAAGTAAGGTTTCAATAAATAATATCTTTCTTTGACTTAACCCCAAAGTCATAAGTCTATGATGAAAATGAACTTTACCGCTAATAAATGGCCGTTTTAAAAATGGTTCGTCTTTATGAATTCTAAATCTGTATATCATAACCCATATCATGTCAAAAAGCGGAAATATGAGCAGAATTACAGTGTTACTAAATTTCGCCCCGCTAAGAATTGAAAGAACAGCCAATAAAAAACCATTCCCTGTAGCTCCGGCGGTTCCACCGATTATTTTTGATGGATAAAGATTGAAGGGTAGAAACCCCAATAAACCGCCTGCCAGACAAAAGGAAATCAAGGCATTTCCATAAAGACCCGACCTAACACTTAACAATCCTGTAGTTATTGAGGCAATAATAGTAACGACTTCACCTATTGCATCAATTCCATACATCCAGTTGACTGCGTTGATTACTAGTAAAATCCAAATAACAGATAAGAAATCGGCAGGGAATACAAACCCGACAATATAACCGTTTAAATATGTTGTGATATGCCACCAATCAAAATTAAGGTTTAGTCCGAGCACGCTAATATTTATTATTTTTGTCCCAAGTGTAACTACAATAATTGAGACTAATATTTGCGTAAGGAATTGCGTCTTAGCCGAAAGTTCGTACCTATCATCAAGTCCACCTATAAGCATAAGAATTGCTAATCCTATTGCCATGCCTATTAATGATGGATTACCATTGCTTTGCAAGATCAGTATGAATAATATTGGGATCAAATATGCCAAACCGCCCAGTCGAGGTTTCGTATTTTTATGAATTCTTTGTGCCAAGCTTTTATCAGTTCTTTTTCTTTTTGTAGCTGGTAAATCAATATAATGATACTTCTTTGCCAGATAACCAATAACAGGAGTCAATAAAAAAGCTGTTAGACAAACGTAACCAACGGTCGGGAGAAGTTTTAAATAAATATTGACTAACTCGCTGCTAAACATCAGGACAAATTAATAGACTAATAACATAGTGTAAATCTCGAGAATAATAATTATATAGATTATATTAAATAGTATCAAAGATTCATTTATAACCTGGACAAGTCTTCGGTCAAATTTGAAGATGACGAGATTTATACGCTGTGAGATTGCGATAATTACTAAATGTATTATTGGAATAAAAAGGACATTATCTTTTGGTATATACTTCCAGCCATTAATTGCATGATTAAAAATCAGGGGGATATTTGCTGGTAAGCTATTATAATTGATTATATAAATACCTAAAAGTAGACCGGAGCTGAGAATGGCACTAATAATCATTGCAACAGACGAAAAATTTTTCCAATATGGATTTACATGTACGACTTGAAACCATAAATGAAGATGTCGGCTAAACTTCCGTATTGGATTATCTTTTTGGATTTTAATTCCAAGGTTGATTTGAGGATCCTTACCTTCTAATTTACTTATTATATCTGAAATATTTTCCTTATCAGCAGGTACAGGCCTATTTATCAGAGAGATTTTTTGATATAGCTTTGCTTGTTCTTTTCCCATTTGTCTATTTAAACTTAATTTGATATCATTTTAGCAGGAAATTGGGATATTGTGTGAAATTTGAAATGGTGGGTTATGCTCACCATTAATTTTAATATACTTATTAAATTTTATAGTAATGGCAGTTCAATCGGATTTAATAACAGCGATCAATCAGATTTCGGCTGAGAGGAATATTGATCCAGCAGAAGTAATCGAGGCGATTAAAATGGCCATCAAAACTGGCTTTAGAAATGATTATCCTGAAGAAGAAGCGACAACGCTTGATGTCGAAATTGATGCTGAGCATGGTGCAATAGTTGTCTATGCAAATAAGAAAGTTGTACAAGATGTAACTGATCTAAAGAATCAAGTTTCTATAGCTGACGCAAAAAAAATCAATTCGGCTCTAAAGGAAGGGGATCATATTTTAATTGATATTACTCCTTCTGGTGATTTCGGGAGAGTAGCAGCCCAGGCTGCAAAACAGGTAATTTTGCAAAAAATACGTGAATCAGAGAAGGAATCAATAATGAAGGAGTTTAATGGCAGAATGGGCGAAATTGAATATGCAATAGTCCAAAGACTAGATGGCGACAATGTCATTTTCGAAATTCATCGTGCAATTGCAATAATGCCATCAGAGGATAGAATTCCAATCGAATTCTACAAAAGCGGAAATAAAATGAAGGTCTTGCTTAAAGAAATTGAAGTGACACCAAAAGGAAAGCAATTAATTGTATCTAGAGCGGACCCAGGCTTTTTAAGAGGACTTTTTAGATTAGAGGTTCCAGAAATTGAATCAGACACTGTAGAAATAAAGGCAATTGCTAGAGAAGCTGGATCAAGGAGCAAGGTTGCTGTAACTTCTAACACAGACGGTGTAGATCCGATTGGGTCATGTGTTGGTCAGAAAGGAGCAAGAATAAATGCGATTATGAACGAACTTCGTTTTGGCCCTTTGGAAGAAAAAATTGATATAATATTATGGGATGCAGATGCTGGAACTTTTGTTGCAAATGCTCTAAGTCCAGCAAAGGTCTTGGAAGTTGAAATAATCGATGCAGATCAAAAGCAAGTTAAAGTCGTTGTTCCTGATGATCAATTTTCTTTGGCAATCGGTAAAGAAGGGCAAAATGTAAGATTAGCCGCAAAACTCACAGGATGGAATATTGATATTGAGGGTGAAACGATTAAGCTTGAAAAAGGAAATAAAGCTGAGACAGTAAAAGAAGAAGTTGAGACTGACAAAAAAAAGTCCGTATCTAAAAAGGTAAAGGCAAAAAAAGTTGTTAAAAAAGCTACTAAAACAACAATTAAACCAATTACCAAAGTAGTAAAGAAGAAAAAACAAGTAAAGAAATGACCAATAATATAAAACATGTAGCCTTGCGTACCTGCATTGCTACTGGAGAAAAGAAAGATAAAAAGGATTTAATCCGACTGGTGAAATTGGTGAGTGGTGAAGTTATCATTGACCTTAAGGGCAAAGGGAAAGGAAGAGGAGCTAATATTATCCCAACAGTTGAAGCTTTTGATATGGCAATCGGGAAAGGAGCTATTGAAAGGGCCTTAAAGCTAAACAAAAAATTTTCCAAAGATGAAAGGGATAATTTAAGGAAAAACTTTTTAGAAGCCATTAACGAAAGACTTTTAAGAAATGGTAGTAAGAAGGTAAGTTATAGGATTTCTAAGGAGGAATTTGATAAAATTAAAGCAAAATAAATAGGCCCTGTCGTCTAACGGTTAGGACACGGGATTCTCAATTCTGCAATCGGAGTTCGATTCTCCGCAGGGTCACCAAAGAATTATTTTCGGCTTTTTACTACTACTTTGATTTACCAAATTCCTGACAATTGTTTTTCAAACTCTATAAAATCATCTTCTGGACGGATTCTATGTAGCACAAATCTATCTTTATATGCATGATCTATGCCCTTGTCACAGGAAAATGCCAACTCAAATTTTGATTTTTGCAGATAACTTACAACTGTTCCATTCCAAGCGCAAAATGGATATGTGTAAGCGACAACGTCTTCTCCGGTGATTTTTTGAATTGCGTCCCTGCTTGCTCCAACTTCTGCCGAAATTTTTTTCTCATTATAAATATATCTGAGATCTAAATGGTTCATTCCATGCGGTTCTATGTCCATTCCATCAGAATCCATTTGTTTCAACTCGATATTTGTAATGCCGGATTTATTGACTATTATATTAAAAACGCCGGTAAAGCCATATTTTTTTAACAATGGATAGGCATTTTGATATTGATCATCAAGGCCATCATCAAAAGTTAATAGTACAGATTTTTGAGTAGGGTTTACACCTTTTTGAATGAAATTGTAAAACTCTGAAATCGTCAGACTTTTGTAGTTTTTCAGATGAAGGTACTGAAGCTGCATTTCAAAAATTTCAGGCGAGATATACCAATTGTTATCAGTAGCCGCATGTGTGGCCGTACTTATATGATGATACATCAATATCGGTATTCGAACGGTATTTTTTGCCTGTTTGGTTGGAGGATAATCATAATCAAGATTAAAGTTATCTACATTATCTGAGCTCAACCCTGGCATGGGGAATGTCGGACTAATCGTGACAGGTATACTTGGTATATCACTAATATTAACGCTGTTATCGGTATTATCAGTAATATGCGGAGTTTGGTTATGCTTATCATTTCTGATAAATATAACCAAAGCTATTATTGTTAAAAGCAACAGAACACCAGAAAGAATCAATTTCTTTTCAATTTTCATACCCGAATTTTAATCTAATTATACTGAATATTATTTTAACACCATCCATCAGGGAAATTTTTTTGCCCTCTTTTGCTTTTCGTGGATAATAATCAATCGGAACTTCAACAATTTTCCAGTTCAGTTTTAGAGCTTTAATTATGAATTCTGTTTCAAAGTTGAATCTCTTGGATTTGATATCAAGTTTACGAAAATCTTCTAACCTGCAAAGCTTGTATGAACTTAATAAGTCGTCGATGTGTTTTCGAAATAATATTAAAAGCATAAACCTTGTTAATATCTTTGCAAATTGAGTTATCAAATTCAATTTTTTTTGATTGGAAAACCGTCTATTACCATTGACTAACTGGATTTTTTGGCTTTGAATAATGTGGAGCATTCTCAAAATATCTTGTGGATTAAGCTCCAGATCTGCATCTTCAACGATACAGAACTTCCCTGTAGCAATTCTTGCGCCTGAAATTACGGAAGCTCCTTTTCCTTTGTTAACAGGATTTTTGATCAACCTAAAACTGAGCTGCTTCTGTAATTCTTCAATTATTTTGCCGCTTGAGTCAGTTGAACCATCATCAACCACGATGATTTCTTTATCAACAGAAAGATCGTAAACTTTTTGTATTGCTTCTTTTACAGTCTTTTGTTCATTATAAACTGGAATAATTATGCTTATCAGTGGGCTTTTTTCCATTTGTTCCAATTTCAGTTATAATAACCGGTGCTCGAAATCCCAGCCTTATTGGGGCCGATAAACTTGATTTCAATATTATTCGGCATGAAAACTTTAAAGTGATTATTGTCCAAAGTATACATCGAAAACTCATCAGATTTAAATGATGATGGATAAATTTCGTCCTGATAAACCTTAATTATTGATTCATTTGTAGATATTAGTTTCTCCCCATCAATCAACACAACTGCTGATAATTGTTTTTGAGGACAGAGTTTGGAGATGTCAAAGGACAACTTTGAAGCTTTCCCTGTCAGCAAATCTTTTGTATAGACATCGAATTTTGTAATTTTATTCACTTGACCGGGAGTGTAATCAAAACCCAAAAAAGTAATCTGATCCGGAGTCCTATCATCAATTTTTACAACATCTTTTGCCCTACCAATCAATATATCTATCAAGCCAAATTCCATATCAGCTTTGTACCTTGAATCAGCAATATAATTAAGTGGATCTTTTAGAATCAGTGAAGCATTTTGAATATGGTATGCAACCATTTTTCTTGGACTATCATTAGGCGTAATTAAATATAGAACTGAATAAAAAGAAGAATAAATTATACATACAAATATGAACAATTTAAGTATTAAATGCCACCTTACATAATAATTCTCGTATATATAAGCTACACCCGGCAGAAGGAATGGGAAATTTATTATCATAAATCTTGCACCGTAACTTCCGCCACCCCACCAAGCAGGCCAGAACGAATAACCAACAACTGTGAATATTATTGTCGCAAGACTGATGAAATCAATATAATCAAAGACTTTACGTTTAATTTTGATAAAAAATCCGACGAAGCCAACAATTACAAAAGGCGACCATATCAACCAACCCTTCCATGGACTAAAAAGTAGAGGTAAAAGGTTGAATGTATGAAAGTCAAAATTCTCCCCGCGCACTTCATTGTACCCTGAGGTTATTATGTTTCCATATGAGACATAATTATAGCCAAACCATAAAAATATGAATGGCAAATTGCATA
>Ga0182027_10007364_pt1 | contig 16229 bp, 14 predicted proteins | sample 712E1DmetaG_FD_121300 | JGI IMG/M metagenome (GOLD analysis project Ga0182027, IMG submission 121300) | Permafrost microbial communities from Stordalen Mire, Sweden - 712E1D metaG (Illumina Assembly) | ecosystem: Environmental > Terrestrial > Soil > Wetlands > Permafrost | place: Sweden...
ATGTATTTTAAGGTTATGTCATGAAGTGGCGCATTTTGACCTCTCTAAAAGTGCCCATACCCGGCACACTTTGGGTGCCCCCCGACACCCTCCTTGCCGTCATCGGTTGAATCGGGCTATAACAATGCGGTTCACCTGCTTTGGGCAGGTGCAACCGCCGGGTTGTATTGCACCGTCGGATACGCTATCATCTCAAGCCCTCGTCCGCGGTGTCAATCGTCTTTCTTTCTGTCTTTTGTCTTGGGGGCGGTGGAATGTCTTTGCGGGCGGCGGGAAATCATCTGGTTGAAAAAGTCATCATTGCCAGGAAAAAGTATCAAAAATTGTTGAATCATCGTCAGTGTGGCCGCCGATCGTTAATTGTCTTTATTAACGTAAAGAAATATCAGTGTCCTGCATCATCATCCATATCGAAAAGGCATCGTTGGTTTGTCCTCGGTTTTCTGGCAGCCCTTGGGATATTCTCTTTTTCGGCGGCGGTCCTTTTTAATTGATTTAAGAAATTATATCTTTTAGCAGCGCCCTTTTTTTATCGGCTTGGCGGAGGATGAGCCAAGCCGAACCTGAATTTTTGTTAATTTCATTAATGCAAATATCAATATACTTTTATAACCGTTTTAAATCAATATCCTTTCGAAGATAGGGCGTAACAATGGCCTTAACTAATTCAACCGGCGATTTATAAACATCATAATTGTCAATAATATGAGTTGTAATATCTTCAATTAAAATCTTTTGATCTATATTGCGAAGAATCCTGCCGTCAAGTAAGCCAGACAAAGACAATGAATCGTTTTCCAGCCTATTAATTTTATTCCATAAATTAGCTATTTTAGAAGTACGCAATTCATCCTTATTTTTTTGATTATTCGTTGATTTTAAAAGGGATTGTGCCGTTTGGATCGCATTCCTACGAGTTTTATTACCTGTAAAAGTAGCAGTTTCAATACTTTTTTCAACGTTTTCAAGGGTCTTCTGAAGAATAAATTGCTTACTTCGAATTTTTGATGCGTTTCGACAAAGGGTGCTCAGATGTCTACAGAGAAGGGTACATTGTTCAAGGAAACATTCATATTCATCGGATTGCTCAAATCCATCACGACGGGCATTTAGGCGTAAATTGTAATTGAAATGAATTTCGCCAATATGCCATGTGGAAAATCTTCTTTCCGAATAAAAATCTGATAGTAAGTATTCATCTCCAACTTCAATATTTCCTTGTCGAAGACGGATTCCACGCATTTTATCACTTTGAAGCAAAGATGCTTTAAATGAGGATTTGGCAAACCATCCACGACCTATGCAATTACTATTTCTTCCTTTAATATCAAAAAAATGCAATCCAGTAATTAAATCTTGGGTTTGTCCACTGATAGCAAAGGAATTTCTATGAGGTTTGAATATTTTATTTCCATTTAAATAAATATTATAGCTTCGAAAACCATCGATCATACATAAATTATTGGTAATTTCATTAGAAAAGGAAAAAACATTATTGTCATATGGAACTGGTGAAACTTGTGATAAATAATTATAAATATCTTTTAAATTCATTAATTCATCTTTGTGAAATCTGTGAATATTAATCATTTTTACTTTGAAAAAGTGGGGATGGTCGTTTAAAATGGCTTCTCGCTTTGAACCTTTAACAATTTTGTTAAGCACATCTATTAAATCCGTTTCGTCGTTAATATTTCGGCATTCATTTCGCAATATATTCGAGTCCCATTCAGCGACTGTTATAGGTTCACTTTTTAAACTTCTTGTTTCAAATACGACCTTATCACAATAACCTAAACCTCCAAGCCGACCGATTCCTCGAAAACCACGACAATTCCCATTGGTTTTGCTACTTATTCCAATACTATTTAATATGTGTCCAACATTTTCAGAAGAAACTCCCGCTCCATTATCGGAAATGGTAATTGTTCGAGATTCGCCATCAATATTTATATCTATTCGAGACGACTCTTGACTAATTAATTTATTTGAAATTGCACAATCAATAGCATCTGCTGCATTTTGAACATATTCTCGTAAAACCATCATTGCATTGCTATACATGCCACTTGTGATGATATCTAATATTTGTTTTCCAACAGTATTTGTTTTTTTATTCATGAATTTGACTTAATGTAAAGTGCTAACCATCTTTTTAATTCTCGGTCATTGGTAGAATCTAATGCTTTTTTTATGGATTCTGTGCTATTTGGTGCAATTGCATTATGAAAAATATAAAACTTTTCATCATTATCCTTTAGAATCCTTAAAATAAATTCTCTAAATTTTTCTACTAATCCTGAGCCGGGTTTTCGTTTTGGTTCATTTAGATATACCTTTTTTTCGTGTGCATTCCTGTTTCGCAAAAGTTCCTCTGGCATGTATAAATTCGACAAATATTCTTCAAACGATTCACCAATAGCACGCAGTGCTAAACTTGGTGTGGTAGAAATCGCACCGTGCGCAGCGCCTTTAATAATTTCTATATTTCTTGTGAATCGGCGGATCCAGACTGGATTTTTTAACCAATTTGTTTTTGATATATTTGTCTGAGATAAAGATTCTCGTTCTTTATTTGAACCATTACCCTTGATGTCATTTATAGGGGCGTATCGCATCGGGTAGCTGTAAATTTTACCTGACAATTTGCCTTTTAACCATTTTTCATTAAGGCGAATATTTACCATCAATCTTTCATATAAATCGCGAGGTGTGTCATTAAAATTAAATAGCATATAATTTGAAAATTCTGGAACCCCATATTCATGAGCAATTTCAAGAGCGTGAACATATTGGTCTTTTTCTTGGACACGATCGAAAGCAATACGCATCGGTTTTATATTGAGCTGTGAAAGAAGTTTCATTCTCTTATCTGTTAAGAATGATGCATCAAGCCCCTGATTAAAATCAATTATTTTTGATCTTTTTGGAATTGATTTTGTAAATTGACCTCTACCATATCCTAAAGTAATTAGATCATCAACAATTTTATGTAAATTCTTGCTTGCAAGAACATTGTTATCCATCAATTTTAAAACAGGTTTATCACCATATTGCTCACGTAATGAATTGATCATTGGTTTAATGTCAATATAGTCTACGTATTTTGGCTCAATACTTGGAACTCCACACCACCCACATTTATTAATGCAGCCACGGGTTGTGTAAGCATAAAAAGTATCATTAATAGCGTATATTTGGGGATCTATGAGCTCATAATCTGGTGGAAGCAAATCAATATTTTCATTACCATTAAGACCAATTTGGGCAGGGGAATTTAAAATTCCTTTTATTGGCATAATATTGGTGGCCTTAAAAATTTCATTTTCCATAAGAGCAGCCATAATGCCGCCAATAAATATTTTGCTTATAGTGCCACCAACAGCTTTCTTATAAAAATTGATTGTTTCAATAGTATTACTAAAATGGAACGTAAAAAGAGTTGTTATATAAACCCTGTCCCAATTTGCTTGAAGGTCAAAAAGATCAATATTTGGCATTACAGATTTATCACATCCGCTTACAAATTTTACTTCATCCCCTCGATTTTTATGAAACCTTGCCAGTTTCATAAGACCTAACGGAGGATACCAAAGCGCATCATCGCTTTGTCTTCCTTTGAAAATGGACGGTTTCGATTTTCGGAAAAAAGGCTCAACTAAAAGAATTTTCATTTAAAAATAGTTTCCCTTAATACTTGGTAAACTTCATGAGCACCTTTTCTTCCCCCAGCATCGGCAAACATTCCTTTTGAACGCCAGTCGATTGAAGGTGTCAATAGCTGTAATTTTTGAATAAACCAATTTGCATCTAATTCATCTTTATTCGAGATCTTAACGAGATCACATAATAATTCCATTAACGAATATAAGCCAATACCTTTTGTTAATAATGTATGACGGTAATTAGCCCAGTCATTAGGAAAAACATTCTTTATTGCCAACCAGTAATCAAAAATTATCCGATATTGAATATCAATAGTGTTAATATTTGATTCCTGCATGTGTTTTAATGCTTTCCGAATAGCACTTTGAAGCATTCGAAAAGAAGTGCGTCTCATGTTGCCAGATGTAGATTCCCCGCCATAACGAACCATTTTATACCAAGGTGATTTTTGGTCTTCATTTAGGCGTTTTGCTATTAGCAAATGCGGAGCTTCTTGGGCAAGATCATCAATTAATCTTGTCTGATGAAAATCCGTTAATGATGAAGATAACCCCTTAGCTTTACTATTAATAATATTAAAAAGAGCCATTTCTGCATGCAAATCGAGCCCTATATATGACATAAATGCAAAAGGAATTTCAGCATCAGACATATCGCCAAGTCTGTGTTGGCAATCTACCTGCGCAAGACATGCCCCACCCGGTTTTAAAGTCAATAAAGCATTACCAGCCTTTTCTCTTTTTAAAGACCAATATCGAGAAAGGTCTGGTCGTAAATTAAAGGTAAGGGGAATTGTCGAAGTACCTGGCTGCAAAATATATTGACGAAAACTGTGGCTATGAGTAAGGTTTTTAGGTCTTTGGTAGCCAATTCCAGTATCTTCATTGAGAATATCAGCAAAAGAATATGAATAAAGGATATTTGCGGGAGCAAAACCTAGAAATACTTCGAGATTTCCACACTTGCCAATAATACCGTTAATTGAAATTGAAGATAATTTCTTCATATTGTAGAAAATATATGCAAATAAAACAAATGTCAAACACAAATTGTTTCTTTAATAAATTCAAGAATTAATAAACTTCGGGAATCCAAGAAAAAGCAGATTTATTTCAGCTGTTTTAATAGTCTTAGGATGTAATTTTGAATTTTGTCAAGTTCAAATTTACACTTTTCAGCAATACGTGGGGGCATATCTTGAAATTCTAAACGGGTTTCCGGTGCACCAATTACTTCCCTGAATTTATGAATTTTTTGATACAAAACATGAGTTGCACCGCCTGCAACGGCAACCTCATAACATTGATCTAAAGATTTCCCTTCATCAACAAAATTTTTCAAAGCGCGCCCACGCGCCTTTGCAATTTTTGTAACTTTTGTTCGAACATCAACCGCTCTTTTAATCTCACCATTTTTAATTTGCTTAGCTACGGTTTTAATAAACTTTGCGTTTTCACCGTCCACTTTTTTAATATCCCTATTCTTTAGGAGCTCATCATAATGACTCCATCTATTAGGCGTTGTATCATGTTGTTCAACCATAAATGAATAAACTTCAATCCATTTATTAATTAACTTTGAGGAAATTCCCATTCCTTCAACTCTTTTAAGTATTACGTTTAAAGGTGTTCCCTCCTTGTGCCAACGCCAAAACATTCCTGCTTGTTCAAAGGGGTTCCAACTCTTTCGGCCAATAATATGATAACTTGAAAGAAGGGTTGTTACATCTTCGTTTTCTAAATTATCCGTCACAACATCGCATTTTACGTTACTCCATTTTAATGGATCGCGTCGAGCGAGTACATTATAAGCAGCAAGTCGGCTGTTTCCCTCAAGAACAGCTTTATCTGAACCACGAACAAGAAGAGGATCTGTTAATCCGCCATTCTCACGTATTGCTTGAATCAATTGCTTTACATGTTCCATCTTTTCTAACGCATGTTGAATTCGATCTTGATCTGGTTCATCATCTCCATCATTATGAACCAATGAATACACTCGTGGGTTATCTGCATAGAATTTGAGATTACTTATTGCAAGCATTTTCCTTTCAATCGGAATTTCTCGACCACTCAATGTAATTGATGTAATGACCTTATCCATTAATCACCCCGATTTTTAAATTTATTAATTCCTAAAATATCACATAACATTTCTTGAAAGCTATATGGCATTTCCTTTTGAAATATTTCTTGGCTTATGTCGCCTTGTGCAAGTTTGGCCGCCATATGTTTTGCAAGCAATAAAATATCAATCCATTGATCAATAGAATCTTGCATGAGAATATTATATACATGGCAAATTTGCTTTTGTGAAATACGATGAATTCGATCTTGTGCTTGTAAATAATCATCTAAACTAAAACTGCGGTCATAAAATATTGCAGAATTTGCAACTGTTAGTGTGAGCCCCTCTTTTGCAGCTCCAGGAGTTGCAACTAAAATATTTGTATCACCATTGGACATAAAATTATCTACAGATCGATTTCTATCAACAATAGACATTTTTCCATGAATTTTACATGAACCATAATGTTTTAATTCATTAGCAAGCCAATCTATATTTTCGGTAAAACAAGACCATACTATGCATTTTTGGTTTTTTCTTCGAATATTTTCAACAAGATGAATAAGTTCTCTTAATTTTCCAGGCTCTTCTACATAGCTCTCATCTACAAGTTTGGGGTTTGAAGCAATTTGGATTAAGCGAAGCAAACGCTTAAGAACATTTTCTGCTTTATCCTCCGCTGGAATACCTTCTTTAATAACTATAGCTTTTAGATCTTCTTTGTAGCCTAAATACATGTCATATTGCTTGGGAGACCAATCTGCTGTAATGGTATGAAAAACCTTATCTGGCAGAGAAATAATACCGCTATTTTTTGTTTCACGTATCGCAAAAGACGAAATTGATGGCCAAATTCCTTGAAGGGATGTTTCGAATAAATGTTGTTCGTCTAATAGTGGTGATTTAGGAAGATCAACTTTCGATTTAAATAATGCAAAGTCATTTCCTAATGAATTACCTTGATCAAGAAACCATATTTGTGACCAAATGTCATATGGTCTATTTGCCACGGGTGTACCAGTCATTATTATTCTTCGCTTAAATAATGTCGAAAGGCTATGAAATGCCTTCGCGATTTTTGTTGAGGGCGATTTAATTTTTGCCGATTCATCTAAAATTACACCTACGTCCCTGCTTTTTAAAAAAAGTTTGAATCTATCAAACTCACTGCAAAGAATTTCATAATTAGCAATTATTGTGCGGCTAGGTCCATTGAAAACATAATAATTATCTTTTCTTGACTGAGTTAGAATAACAGGTCTAATATCTGCATGAGCCTTAAATTCCCGAAACCAGTTTTGGATAAGGGTTTTCTTAGTAATAATAAGTACCGAATCAACAGATTCTTTTTTAAGCCAATAAAGTGCAATATCAATAGCAATCTTTGTTTTACCAAGACCTTGTTCATGGAAAACAGCTGCATATTCTTTATCTCTGATGGCCTCAACTGCTGCTTTCTGATATGGGAAAGCGATTAATTTCGGATCAAGTGGAAGATGTTTACAGGAAATCATTTTTGTCATATATGCAAATAAACCTTTTAGGCTCTAAAAATTCCTGGAACTATAAATTTAGAGGTACTAAGATTCTTGCGCCTTGCAATATTAAAAAGGATTTGGCGTGCTATCCGATGGTATGCCCAAGGGACAGCAACAACAAGGATTGCGGAATGCGATTCTTGTGAACAAAATGTCAAATATGACTCCAATTGTAAAGCAGTATGCTTTGTTTCAATATCACGGTTTGTTTTTGCTTCACCAATAACAAAATCTATCGAACCAGTGAAGGATTTTGCAATAACATCAGGTATATATCCATTAATTTCATAGCAGCGCTCATGCGCAGAAACACCAGAGGAATCGCGCAAAATAGTTCCGCTGTCTCCATTAAGAAACTCATTGCAAATATACCCACATAAATCATTAACTAATCTTACATGTTGAATTGATTCAGGCATCATCTTCCTCAACAATTCCTTTAAGATAATCTTTCAATTCCCATAAAAGATTGCTCAAAGAAGTCCTGGTTGGGTCATTAATATTTTCTTTCATCTTCATCCATTCAGTGTGTGCCATTTTTGAAAGTCGTCTACTAATTTCATTACTTAACTCAAGCAAGTTGGCCGTATTTAAGGATTCTGAATCTGAGGATGCAATTTTTGCGTTTAAAACAATACGAGCTTCAGATGCTCCTTGCTCTAAAAAAACCGTTTTTGCTTCTTGATCAGAAAGAATATCTGGAAGTGATCTAACAGTTTCTAATGGGTGAAATAAATCCTCTATAACCCATTTTGAAAAATCCTTTTTTGTATATCCACTAGAAGTTAATGTACTCAGAATTTTATTTCTTTGAAGTTCAACAAATGCACTGAATCGAGTTGAATCAAAATCATCTTCACTTTTAAGAAGCGGACGATAAAATGACTCCATATCTAAATATGCTTGTATATAATCAAGCACTTGCTTGCGTTTTCCTCCGCAGAATTCGACAATTTGATTAGTTGTTAGATATTTTTCAGTGCTAAGAAGGTGAAGATAACGTGCCTTTGAATATGGATCCCAAGGTCGAGGCCCGACAAGATGTGCCTGTAATCTAATTGCATCTATATCCATTTGTGGAAGATTATCATGCACAATAGCGGGAATTTTGCTCCATTCGCCTTTAATCTTTTCCTGTAAAAATTCTTTGTAAATTTGTAAGCGTGTATTTCCCTCAATTACAGTAATTTTCCCGATAGGTTCTTTGTTTACAATAATTGGATAAATAACGCCATGATTTGATTTAATAGATTCCTTTAAATTTCGATAGGTTGCATAAGTATCGCCTTCTTGACTGTCGCCAGCACCTAAGGCTAATGCGATAAGCTCTGAGGTTATGGATTCCTTTTTATGCATACCTAACATTCGTGCTATGCGCGGGTTAGATAAATCGAGATTAATTTCATCTATTGAAATCATTTCAACTAACATAAATATTCTCCTTAGCAAATTAAATGTCTATTTTTTCGCCCGTAGAACGGGAATGGCGTTTTTAGGCGCTGCATAGCGTCCTGTTTTTCTTTCCGCCTCGGCGGAGATAAGCCGAGGAGTGTTTTGATTTATTCAGGAGTCAATCGGCTCTCTCGTCCGATATAAGGTTTAGAAACAAATCCTTTACTATATTTAAACATAATTATAACCAAAGCTAAACCATAAATTATCTGCCGCATATTGGCCGCGATATTGTTAGGCATACCTACAAACCGCAATATTTCCGGTAAAATTATTAATACCGCTGCAGCAATCCCGCTACCCCAAAGATTCCTCATGCCGCCGATAATAACGATTGAAAGAATGAAAATTGATTCGTCGATAGTAAAACTGGTGGGATCAATATAACTGATATAATGAGCATATAAAACGCCGGGAATTGCGGCAAACATTCCGCCCATGACGAAACTTGCAATCTTTGCTTTATAGACGTTTTTACCAAGACTTTTTGTAAATATTTCATCTTCACTGAGTGCTATTAATATTCTGCCGAAGGGAGATGATATAATATTCCTAATTATTAAATAAACTATACCAGCAAATAAAAAAGTTAGAATGAAAAATGAAATATTATTATTAATTATAAATCCTAATATAGAAATCTCAGGGATACCAGATATGCCAAGCGGCCCATTTGTTAGATCCATCCAATTATTCATAAATGAAAACGCCACAACTTGAATTCCGAGAGTGATAATAATAAAGTAATCATCAACAGTTCTAAGCGCGATAAGCGACACGAAAAAGGCCACGATTCCGCTAAGGATCATTGCTAGTGGTAATGTTGCTAAAAATGGAAACCCACATTTCACCGAAAGAATTGCAGTAACATAAGCTCCAATACCATAAAATCCCGCATGGGCCAATGATATGAGGCCGGAATAACCGGCAGTAAGCATAAGGCTCTGTGAAAGCATCACATATAAAAGAACCATTATGGAAATATGAAGAATATAATCCATTAAATTTCTGACTTTTTAAGGTGTTGTCCACTAAAACCTAATGGTTTCCAGATAAGAAATAATATTAAAATTAAGTAAGCAATTGCATCAATCCATTTCGAGTCGATATAATAGGCTCCAAGATGCTGGGCAGTTGCCAATAGCAATGCCCCGCCAGCTAAACCCCAGATACTTCCAACACCACCTATTATCATAACAACAATGCCGTAAAGAAGAAAATTAAAACCCATTGTTGGAGTTAAGCCATTATCACAAGCTATTAGGATACCGGCAATAGCTGCAAAACTTGAGCTAAATAAAAATGTCCAAAAAATCACTCTGTTGGGATTAATCCCTGAAATATTTGCCAATTGTTCATTAGATGAGACAGCACGAATTTGTCGGTTTAATTTTGTTTTTGAAAATAAAAGTATAATAAAAAGAAAAAGCACAATACTAATAACGATTGAAATGACTTGTAAGTTTGTAATATATGCTCCTAAAAATTCATGTCCGACTTTAATATTCCCAAATCGAATTGATTTTGTATCGTCACCCCATATTATTGAAATAAAGTTCTGAAGAATTAAATTTATAGCAATTGATGAAATTAGAAGTAAAAGCGATGATATGCTTTTGCTTCGTAATGGTTTATAAATGAATAATTCAATTAACAAACTTATTAAAACAGACAATAAAATGGCAATTGGAATTGCAATAAATATTGACATTTTGGATTGATAGTAAAAGGAATATGTAAAAAAAGCGCCAAAAGTAATAATTGATGCATGAGCAATATGGAAAGCTTTTGTAGTACAATAAATTAAAGAGAATGAATACGATATCAGAATATAAATGCTGGAATAGAATAATATATTTATAATGATTTGCATTATAGCAACAATGGCATTTTGAAATTATTCTTTATTAAAATGTTTGATGACATTCGAATAGATTGGCTTAAAAAAATTATCCTGATTGAAAAGTTCTTTTTCACGAGCAACACAATAAAAATTGAAATTATCCTCTTTTGTAGCATAAGTATAATTAATACTTTTTATCCAGATTTCTTTTAAACTTTTATTACGAATATCATAATCAATAACGGCATCATTACTATCGCTTCCAGGGCATATCACAACTTTTCCATCAACGAGAATATAAAAACCCGCTGCAGTTTGATTACAGGGATGTACGCCGGGATAAAGAGAAACGCCATTTTCTTTAAAGCTTTCAAGTGTCATAATGTTTTTATCAATTGACCATAAATATATTTTCGTATACAAGTCTATTGATTTTTGAATAAACTCTTTAATTCCATGTTCTTTAATATTGGTTATTTCCTTTTTGCCATCTCCACTAACCGTAGTAGGGCATGTTGCCACATAAATATTTCTAATTCGCCCCCATTTATATATTTCATATATTTCGTCAATGTTTTCCGATTTAAAAGGTGCTGCTATTAATGCCAAGCGAGTTGGTTTACCTTTAATATATTGATTAAATCCAGCATCAACCAAAAATTGCAAAGCCTTATTTCGATAATTAAAATAATCAAAAGTAGATGTTGATGGCATGCCCACAAATTTTAATTGTTGCTCTTTATTAAATGAATTAAACCCCAGCATTATACTAATTCGTAGTTTAAACAATTCATTTACTAATTGTTCAGCTGTTGATATACCATAGCGATGATTATATTTATCAGCTAATTCATCTGAACCAAGAACATGACCTTTTGTAAATATGACAATATCTATATTTAAACTAGAGACGGTTCGCAAAAAAGGCAGGAATTCATCGTTTTCAAAAGGTTCTCCTCCACCTAATATTTTTATGCTTTGTAGTCCAAGATTTTTTGCTTCCTTGATTATTTCAAGTAAGTTTTTTATATTTAGGTTCTTACCGGGTTTACTAATATTATTTGCAAACCCTTTTTTAAAACAATGTGGGCAATTAAGACTACAGCGATCGCCGACATCAATATCCAATGTTAGCAGTTTGTATGTGCCGTCATCCAATTTACTATGCAAATCATTTTTTAATATACCCCATCCTTCGATATTATTTATATAATTAACGGGAAATTTATCGTTAAAAAATATGGGGAACTTATTATAAATATCAACCATTAGTATCTGCCCAATTTTTTAATTTTTTAATAATAGTAGTTGAATTTGGGATTGGTTCAGATGTGGTGGAAATGAAACAAATTAGCTTGTTAATAACAGAAATCGCCTCACTTTTATCCATTCGTAGCATTTTAAGTATTAATTTATAATCTTCAATATTCTTATTTATTTTTAATAAATCTGGGAATTTTATGCACCTACAGCCTTCCTCCGTTCTGTCTGAGCCAATACTATATCTTTTGCGAAAATCATCCTCAATTATTTTAATAAATAAATTGTCGTAAGTAGATAATATCAAATCGTCCCCTGCTGTTTGATTATCATTAGTATCATAGGATAAATATAAAACAGGTTTATTTTCATCCCCTAATATCGATGGATAACCTAAAACATAATCAATATCGGGATAGCTTTTAATAGAATTTGTTCTATATATATGAAGATATGTATCAATTCCAATTACTTTATTAAATATTAAATATTGAAAAACTGCAATGTTTCTATATTGTGATGTATCAGAATAATTACTTAATGGCAATTCATTATGATGAGTTTCAGAATTTGCTTGCAATGAAAAAATTCTTAATATTTGATTATTATTGCTAATAGCGGCTTGAAAATTGGAAAAATATCTTATTAATGTTTTCGCAACTTGTGACAATGAGTTAGGGGTCTCTGGATTATCAAAATAGCATTGATTGGAAACAACGCAAAGGAATTTACCACCTTTTGACCTATTTGCTAATTTTTCAATTTCAATTAACTTAATAGGAGTTATACCTGTTGCATTTTTAAACTCCGTTATAAAAAGATCATGTGATTTGTATTTACATATTTCTTTTACCAAATAAAGCGCCGAATGTGTATATTTTTCTAGAAATATTTCTCGGATTGAAGTCAAACATTGATCTTTTAAAGTACAATTTTTTAATTCTGGTTGTGGGCCAGATTTCCCTATTAATAATAAATGTTTTTTTAGCTTAAAAAGAAAAAGAAATAAGAATAATAATAAAGAAGATAAAAACGTGCAAATTAATAACTGCAATTCATTATGTTCAACTTCTAAATTATCAATTTGTAGTTTTACAGGTTCGAGATTAGATTTATTCTTTAAAATAAATATATTACTATTTTGAATTTTATAAGTTATGAAAGTAGAATCATTTTTTAAATTTGATATAGATTTTTCTAATTTTAATTCGATAGATTTATGGTAAAATACGTTGCCAGGATTTAATAATAATAAAAATAGCCCACATATAAAAATGACAGCATATAGAATTAATGAATTAATACTTGAAAGTATATTTTCATCGGTTATTTTTTTAAATAATCCCGAGAATATCTTTTTTAGGATTTCAATAATTGAAAAGATTGTTTCAAGATTCATAATAGAAAATTTTCTATTGAAATATTACAAATTTCTGTTCAGTTACAATATAAATTCCATAATCTCTAATAACTTCCCCATTTTCATCAAATTTTAATTTCCCAGTAAATGAATTAAATTCATTGGATTTAAAATAATTTTTCACTTTCTCTGTATTCGTACCAGCCCCTTTGACTGCAGTGATTAGATTTTTTGCAGTTTCATAACCATAGCAAGAAAAAACATTGGGCTCTGAATTGTATTTCTGGTTAAATTTTAAGGAAAAACTTTTAAATAGTTCGCTGCTTTTATCAATTGGGAACATCGTAAAATAGAATCCTTCACAAGCATTCCCTGCTAATTCAAATAGTTTTTCTGAAAATGCGCCATCTGTGCCTACAAAGGAAGGTTTAAAATTTTGTTCCATAGATTGTTTTAGTAATAATGCAGCACTTTCATATTCCATAGGCATAAATACCGCATCAATTCCAAGTTGTTTTGCTTTTAATATGATATTTCTTAATCCCGTTTTTGCATCCTGAAAACCTTCATCAAGTAGAGGCGTTATATTATCCTTTTTTAGTTCTTCAATAAATTTAGTTTTTAAATCTACTCCATAGGGTATTTGCTGATATATGACACCAATTTTTATTGCTTTTAATTTCTTTGCTATTAAATTTTCTGCGGCAATTGATTGTTTCTCATTTCTAGGGGCATTCATAAAAACAAAATCCCCAAGTTTTATTATGTCATTGCCTGTAGCAATCGGCACTAAAAGTATTGATTTATTATTTTGAGCTTCTTTACCTATAGCAAGTGTAACCGTTGTAGTGGCATCGCCGATAAAAAAGTTAATTTTATCCGCATCGTGTAGTTGTTTCATTGCATTAACGCCAGTAACTGCATTCGCTTTCGAGTCTTGATAAATGGCTTTAAAATTAGGGTCTTCATCAAAAGCAATGTCAATCCCCTTTTTTAAATCTTGACCATAAGTTGCAACACTTCCAGTTAAAGGGGCAATTACCCCTATTTTAATCTTATCGCTTTTATTGCAACTGGCAACCATAAAAATTGCACAGAAAATAAATAATGATTTAAATTTCATTTTTATTGCTCCTTTTTATCTTGAAGTTTTGTTCCTAATTGCATTTCAAATTCGTTGTTCGCTAATGCAATTGATGTTTTTTTATGTTCTATAATCAACATTGAAATTAGCTCATTTTTTAATTTTGATAAATTATTCATGATTTTATCAGTGGTTGTTTTATCCACCCCTGCCAATGGCTCATCAAATAAAATCAATTTTGGCAAATGCACCAAACTCATCCCGAAACCAAGTAACTTTTTTTCTCCTCCGCTAAGATAAAAGGGCTTTCTATCTTTTAATTTTATTAGTCCCGTTAGATCGTACACATATTGTAGCCGATCTTGAAGTTTTTTTTTATCGTAAATATTCCCCGCTATTTGCAAATTTTCATCTACAGTTAAATTTTCAAAGCAGAAATCTTTCTGAGGAATATAGATAATACCTTTTTTTATCAGATCAGAAGGCTTTAATTGATCTATTCTGTCACCTTCAAAATATATTTCCCCTTTCCAGAGAGGCAAAAGGTTATAAATACATTTTAAAAGAGTGGATTTGCCGGAACCGTTCCCGCCAGTAAGTAAAATAATCTCGCCTTGTTTTATTTCAAGGGAAACATCATAAAGAACCTGTTTTTTCCCGTAACCTGAGGATATTTTTTCGACTTTAAGCATATTGTTAATTTTGCCAGAAAACTTAATTCAATACTTTTCTTTTACTGTATTATCTATTTTAAACGACTCATATTCTTTAAAAAAAATAGCTTGCCCAAGATTGAGGAACCAAATTCCATCAGAAAGACTTTTAACATATTCATGGTTATGCTCAATTTGCAAGATTGTCCGGCCTTCATGTTTTAGAGCAAAAACCAAATCAAAAATCCGTTGGTAATTGTCTTTGTCTATTCCAGCAACGGGTTCATCAAGCAACAGGAATCGAGCATCATTAGCGAGGCAACACCCTAAGGTAAGAAGTTTTTGCTGACCATAGGAGATTTCCCCCGCAAGGTTATTTTTAACCCCAGTTAAATGAATTTTCTCAATTATTCCATCTGCTTTTTGGGAATACTCTTTATACGGGTTCTTAAAAATAGACTGCGGTAATAATGAATTAAGGATATTTTCGCCCGGATTATCTTTAAATGAAAGAAGAATATTCTCTTTTACTGATAATTGCTTAATTATTCGCAAGTCCTGAAAAGTTCTAGTAATACCTTTAGCATTGATTGAAACCGGAGAAATAGTCGCTATAGGGTCGTTTTTAAACCGTATTTCACCGGAATCAGGACGAAGAAAACCGGTAATAAGATTAAATAGGGTTGTTTTACCAGAACCATTACCACCAACTATTGTGTGAATCTGTCCTTGTGCAATACTCAGGTTTAAACCGGAAAGAACCCGTTGATCGCCAAAAGATTTATATAGATTTATTATTTCGAGCATATCAGGGCATTATTCTTTCTTTTCTTCCCGCCTGTAGGACGCGGGCGGTGCCTTTGGGGCGTTGCTTTTTATTCTATCAATTAAAATAGGTTTTATCAATTCTCATGTCATTCTGTTTTATATTTTTCCGCCGCCGCCGCATAATTTATCCGTTTAAGGGCTGCCCTCTTTTTTCCTGATTTCTTTCTTTTCCCACCGCCCCCTGTCTTTTTCTTGTCCTCCACTAAGCTGCACCGTCCTCGGTGACTGCTTAAGTAAACAGGTTGTATTGCACAGGTGCGGTCTTTTCTATTTCAAAGCTTGTCGGAGGGTATCAGCTTGTCATAATAGCAATATCGTCAGGTAGATCATCGTCAGTTGTCTTTACCCTAAGTATTCGCACCTTGTCAATTACAACCAGTGTGTATATAGCCCCTGATCTATATTAACATTTATTATCAATTAAAATCAATAAAATTAAAACAACATAAAAAACGCCAAATAATTCTAATAATCATGC
>Ga0182027_10007365_pt1 | contig 16224 bp, 14 predicted proteins | sample 712E1DmetaG_FD_121300 | JGI IMG/M metagenome (GOLD analysis project Ga0182027, IMG submission 121300) | Permafrost microbial communities from Stordalen Mire, Sweden - 712E1D metaG (Illumina Assembly) | ecosystem: Environmental > Terrestrial > Soil > Wetlands > Permafrost | place: Sweden...
ATAGGCCGAAGGGTCGCGTGGATACAGCCGGCTGAATAGTCCGTACCATTCCATGGCCTCGGTTTCCTGGTTGAGGTTACGGTACGACCGGGCGATCGACATGACCACTTCCGGTAATGGACCATATCTGGTTTTATACTGCTTGAGAAGCCGTGCCGCAGTATCGTAATGCGCGGTATAAAAAGCCACGAAGCCCTGGTGAAAAAGCGACGTTTTCGCCGGTATAGCGGTTTTATAGTCGGACCGCGAAAAGGCCTTTGACAACCACGACCTGGCCTTTGCGTACGATTTGCATTGAAGCGCGATTTGGGAAACCCTGAAAAGCTGCCGGGTTGAAACCAGGGAATCGGGAACATGAAGCGCCTCAAATCGAGACAGCATTGCGCCCGGCAAAACGGCCGACGTGGAATCAAAGAAGCGGGCAAGCACGCTGTCGATGTGTTCTGGATTGACGCAAAAAGCAAGCGAATCAAGTTCCGGGTATTTTTCAGCAGACGGCGCGGCGCTTTTTTTCGTCTGGCTGGTGTCCAGCGTCCACTGGCTTAAGAACGGAATTGTATCGATCAATTTCGGATTCCCGGTTATCAATGCCGACATCTTTGTCCGAAGATTGCCGCGTTCCCGTGGGCGAAGCGTGTCCTTGATTGCGCTCAAATACGATTCCAAAGCTTCCCTGGTATGCATTCTCGAGCTTTCAATGTCGCCGATATACTCATAGGCAACCGGCGCCAGACAAAATCCAGCGCGGGTGCATTGCCTAAAGCCGGACAGCGCCTGGGCATAATCTTTGATAAAGAAAGAAGCTATGCCCCTTTTAAAGTTCCAATACGCGGAATCAGCACCCGGACCTTTACTTGACAGCTCTTGCAACGCCTTCCGGTATTGTGAATGGATGAGCGCGTCACATCCTACGGTATCAACCGCAAAAAACTTCGGAATCTGCGGCCAGGCAGGACAGAATAAAACAAAAATTGGAAAGATGAAATATCGAAAGAAGATTTTCATTACAAATAAATGCCGCCATTGACCCTGATGACTTGCCCGGTAATATAGTTCGAATCAGAAGAGGCAAGGAAAGAGACCGCCGAAGCGACCTCCTCCGGGGTCCCAAGCCGGTTCATCGGGATTTTCCCTTTGATTTCCTGCAATTTCAACCCATCGGTCATGCCTGTGTCGATAAAGCCGGGCGTTACCGCATTGACTAATACGCCACGCTTGGCGCATTCCAGCGCCAGAGCCTTTACCGCGCCTATCAGCCCGGCCTTGGCCGCCGAATAATTGACCTGTCCGGGCAGTCCCGACTCACCCGAGGTCGATGAAATGACGATGATACGGCCACTCCGATTGAGGAGCATATGTTTTACCACGGGCTTTGCAATAGCATAAAAACTGTTGAGGTTGGTGGAAAGGACGTTGTCCCACTGGTCTTCATTCATGAAAACAAGCAGCTCATCCTGACGAACGCCAGCGCACAGGACAAGCGCCTGCAATGTGTGTTTTGTCAATAAGTCCGCCAGCGCCTCGCCTGTCGCTTTTCTGTCAATGACATCGAATTGGCGCAATTCTCCGCTGCCGCCGTTTTCGCGGATCTGCTTGAGCGTAGACTGCGCATCACTGGTATTGCTGCGAAAATTGACTATAACATGGTATCCGTCGCGCGCAAGGCGGAGAGCTATTGCGCGGCCAATGCCCCTGCTCGCGCCGGTAACCAGTGCAACCGGTTTTGTGTCGGCCATGAAATATCCTTTTTTATGAATAACTAACCCACAAGGTGGATAAGTCTCTGTACGCAGGAATTATATACGCTGGAGGCGTATATAATTCAGCTACAGAGATTAATATAAAATAAGGGTACGGGCTGTTGCGTCTTTGAAGACAACCCGGTGTTTTTTTCCGGATGGCGGTCATAAATTATATATTTTAAGGTCTGCAAAACCAGGGAGTTGCCTGCATGAAAGAAACGGATGCATGGGTCGATTATCAATCGCACCAAATGCTGTTATATGTTGAAAAAAGCGACGGATCGTATGGCGCCCTGCAGACCGGCTCGTATATGTCAAAGAACTATATTGACGATTTCTGGGACAAGCGCAAACGCATTGAAGATGAAGGTTTTGAAAAACTGACAAATTCAATAATCAGTCCGGTGGGGTATTACATGCTTCTTCTGGACATGACGCCCGCCGATGTTGCGCACCGCACGGGGATCAGCCTCAGAAACGTGAAAAAGCACGCTTTACCCGAGCATTTCCCTAAAGTCAAACTATCGTGTATCCAGCGCTACGCCGAGGTCTTCGGCGTCCCGGTCGCCGCGCTTTTCAGTCTTCATGTTCCACCAACCACATCCACCAAGGTTTCATATAAAAAAACACGGAACCCTTTTGTTGCCATTTTTGAAATCAACAAGGAACAGGAAACGTGAGCGATATTCCCTTCCACCATGCAATGGCCGCGCACTGCGAATCAGGTTCGGTCGCCGCACTGCTCAATCATGCTGGCCTGAAAATTTCAGAACCCATGGTTTTCGGGATCAGCGCGGGGATTTTTTTCGCCTATTTAAAAATTCCTTCCATGCGTTTTCCGGTTTTTGCGGTGCGAAGCAAACCCGGAGATATACGGCGCAACGCCGAAAAACGACTCGGCGCGACCTTTAAAACAATGACGTTTCGCGATCCGGTCAAGGCGCAAAAAACGCTCGAGGAGCTCCTCGAGAAAAACATTCCCGTTGCCGTGCAGGTGGACATGTTTTACATGGAATACATTCCGGCGCACCTCAGGACGCATTTCAACGCGCATTTCATCGTAGTCTTCGGCAAGGGAAATGGCCTTTTTCACGTCAGCGACTGCTACTATCCGACGCCGGCAACCATCGCCGAGGGAGCGCTGGAATCGGGCCGGTTTGCAAAAGGCGATTTCGCGCCGCGCGGGCTCATGTTCTATCCCGCCGATGTTCCAACCGGGATAAACCTTGAACAAGCGGTTCTGAAAGGGATCCGCTCCGCCGCCAGGAACATGCTTAAACTTCCCATCCCTTTTATTGGAATCCGCGGGATCCGCATGTTTGCAAAAAAAGTGGTATCATGGCCGAAGTACGCCAGGAATTCCGACCAGCTCTCGCATGAGATCATGAAGATCCATCTCCTTCTCGAGGAGCAGGGCACCGGCGGCGGCGGGTTTCGATTCATGTACGCGACGTTCCTGCAGGAGGCCTCGAAGCTCCTCAACAAACCCGCTCTTTCCGATTTGTCCAGAAACATGATGGCCAACGGCGACAAGTGGCGCGAGATCTCGGTATTTGCCGCACGGATCGGCAGAAACCGGGATTTAGGTGAAAACAGGTTGCGCGAACTTTCCGAAATGATCGCCGGGCGCGCCGACGAAGAAGAAAAACTTTTTACCGAACTGTTGCATTTTACAAAATAGCCGGGACGCCATGACAGCCGACCCATCGCCGGAACTTAAACTCGAAATTAAAAAGCTGATACTTTCCGCGCTGAAAATTTCCGACGTCCGGCCGGAGCAGATTGACGACGATGCATCCTTGTTCGAAAGCAACCCGGTTCTTACGCTCGACTCGGTTGACGCATTGGAAATCGTCATGGCCCTTCAGCGCGCCTACAAGGTGCACCTCGATGACCGCAACCAAAGCCGTTTTATCATCAGGTCAATCAATAGCATCGCCGGATTCATCGCGCAGGAACAGGCGAAAAGAGAGCTTAACGCCCAGACTTAAGCTCTTCATATTCGTACAAAGCCGCGTCAACCACCCACTGCGGGTCCTTGTAGCTGCGGTATCGTTTGCCGTTTATGAAAAACGTCGGGGTAACCGTCACTTCATTTTTTTCGCCTTCTTCCCGAAATCCAACAAGCTTTTTCATGATTAATGAATCGGCAAGCAGCTTGTTAAATGCCGCATTCCCCATTCCCAGGCTGTCGGCCACTCTCAATAGGATAGGCTCATCGGGCCGCATCTTGATGTTGTTGAGCGCAATGATATAGTCCCAATATTTATTAAAATGGCCTGCGGCAACAAGCGCCCGGTCGCCCGGGCCCGCCGTGAATGGTTTTGCCACCAGCCTGGCCTTGCCTTGGAGCGCGCCCGTGGTGACTTCGCGAAATATCTCGCTGGCCAGGTATTTGCACAAGGGGCACATGGCTGAAATGTAAACCACAATACTCACCGGCGCATGCCGGTCGCCAGCAACCGGCGCATCTAATAAATCGATTTTAAAATGCCTGGCGGAGGTCATGCATTCGCAGCGGGCGCCGCAATCTTTCACGCACTCGTCCAACGTTTTTCCCTTGCCCACAAGCCATTTGGCAAACGGCGCCACATATTCGGCCAAGCGGCACGGCGGTTTTTGTTCAAGGCTTTTTTCTAATGATATAGAATCGCATGCCGCGATATGAAAAGATTGTGCCAGCGAATCAAATTCTTTTTGCTGAGCCGGAGAAAGCTGTATGTTTGTCAAGTTGCCCGCATGGGCCAGGGACATCAGCAGAAATAGCATGCCCGTCGACCGCGTGCCGCATAGGATAATAAAAATGTGGGCCAAGCATTTGTACATTGCGTTGATTCCTTGCTGGTTCCGCTAAGGTGGATTGATTTTAATTAATGTACTATTTGCTGCAAGGGCGTTCCAAATTTTATCTTGTAAAGGCCCCCATTTCAACCGATTCCTTTCTTTTCAATAAAGCGAGGTTGTATCCCATGAGCGAAAAAAAATCACCCATTCAGTCTTTTGGCGTATCCCTTGGTTCGGCGCCCGCCCCGTCTCCGACAGCTCAGCGGCTGGAGCCCTGGAATGTCTTAATCTGCTCGGACCTCGGGTTTAGGTCCTCACAACCCGAACCGCTCCGCATCGCCGAGTGGAATGAATTCATGGGGTCCAGGAAAATTATCGTGTCCGGGGCCGTGGAAAACATTTTGGAGCACGGAGGCAAATCATTTTTTATTGAACACGCACTGTCTTCCATGAAGGACTTTTCAGCGGAGGCCGTGCTTGAAAAGACAGGGTTTTTATCGGGTTACGCGCGCGTTTATTCTGCCCTTGCGCAATGTATCAAGGGTAAAAGCGATGAAACCGAAGCGTTGAAAGCCGTGGAAGAGTCAGGAATGCCTGTCCATGAACAATCGAGGGTGCGGTCTTTGCTCAGGGGGCCGCGTCCGTCCGTTTCAGAAAAGCCACGGGAAAAAACCCCGCGAACTGGAATCGATAAAATACTTTCGATGGTTGATTTTGGCGAAAATGATCCTGAGGAAAAACCCGCCAATCCCACTCAGAACGCTTCCGAAGCATTTATTGCGACCCTGGCCGCCGGTTCCGGACCGGGTTTTCAAAAAGGACCATTGGAAGTTTATATCAACGGACTCGGAAAGAAACTCCAGGACCAGGTCAACGCCGTCCGGATGCAACCATTTTTTGCCGCCCGGAGGGCTTCCTGGCAATGTTTGATGGACTGCGCGCGCGCCATCGGACGAAAAAACGAAATTGCCCTCAGGGTATTTTCAGCGCCCTTCGAGGAAATGGGGGAAAATTTCGCGCGGGTGCTTGAAAACTGCATGGAATCGTCCGCGGTCCCCGACATTATCGCATGGGACTTCGGCGTTTCATTTACAAATGCAGACATGGAGTTATTGGCAAAAATCGCCGAAACCGCCGACCAGTTCAAGTGCGCGCTGCTCGCGCCGCTTTCCATGGACGACGGATTCTTCAAGGGTATTTCCCAGCTTGACAGCCTTGCTCCGGTCCTGGAAGACGTCAGGTTATTGCCCTTTAAAAAACTGCGCGCGAACCCCGCAAGCCGCTGTCTGTGCTTATGCGCCCCCGACATGCGGTTCCCCGGCAAAGAAAAAACCGCCGAGGCGCAGGATGCCATGATTACAGCCCGAAGCGGCTGGGCGCTGCTTGAACGCTGGATCGGGTCGCTGCTTAATGCGAGCGACCCTTTTGCAATAAGTAACACGTCTGGTCAGGAGGATAATTTACTGGAAGACGCTGTTTTTTACGAAAATATCCCTTCACATCTTTCAGAAGAAGCATCACGGGCAGGGATTACCTTGTTTGATAAACCTCCGGCTGCAATGACTTTTGACCATGCTTCAACGGTTATCGACTCGGAAAGCGCGGGGTCCGCTTATTCGTCGCTTGCATTCAACGTTCTTGTCAACAGGGTGGCGCGGTTATCGGTTACGCGGCTGTCACTCTCCGCTCCCCATAAAAGCAAGGAAGACGCGGCAAAGGATTTATGCGTGTTCCTGCAAAAGGAATTAACACCCTATCATGTCCTGAGTTCTCCGGACCAGGTGACGGTGGCAATTGGAAAAGAGGGTGAAATTGAACTAGTGATCAATTCCGATGTGAAAGTTTCCGGATTCCGGGCGCAGTTTTCATTTTCACTCAATGTATAGTAAGGCCCCACGGCCTTTACTCACCACATTCGAAAAACCTTTAAGAACATTCTTTGATATTTAAACCTGTGGAACTGATGTTCAACAGAAAAGAATAATCCATTATTTACATTATTATAGTTTGAAAAAAAATCCCTATATTATAGATAATAAATGAAAGTTTTTAACAGGGGGTAGAAAAATGTTAATGAGAAAATGTATTGCTGCATTTGCATTCGTTTGCGGACTGTCTTTATCGTCAATTGCCGCCGTCACTTATGACAGCATCTATTGGGCCCCGCCATTGGATGTTCAGGGAACAAAAATCATTAATGCCAAGGGATACGTTGTTCAGCTTAAAGGCTTTGCAACCATGGATCCTACCGGTGTTACCAAGGCCCAAATTGTCCATTTTAGAAATGATTGGCATATTACGATACTCAGGATGCCTCTGGAAGTTGATGGTGCGGGCAATTGTTGGAAAACCAGCAACATAGTCGTGAATGCTCCGTATCTTGCCGCCGCGGACAGCGTGTTAAAGTGGTGCGAAGAAAACCATATATATGTCCTTTTCGACGGATGGCATGAATCGGGTCAGGGCAACACCGTGGGCAATTTCTCCCAGACGGTCCAAGCCTGGAGCATTATGGCCAATCGGTACAAAAACCAAGACCATATTATGTGGGAAATATTCAATGAACCCCATAACGTGACATGGACCGCCTGGGTGCCCATGGCGCAGCAGCTCATCGATACGATACGCTCGAAGAACCCGGCCTCAAAAGTCATTGTTGCCGGTACGGTTAACTGGTGCCAGGAAGCGGACGTGCAGACCCTTAAAATCGCCCGCGACAAAATCGTTTATTCGTGGCACCCCTATTCAAACGTCTACGGAAGCATCGGCGCAACCACATGGGAATCAAAATTCGGTTACATAATGACTTCCGGCGTCGCTCCCATCATGAACACCGAATGGGGTTTTACGTCCGCGTCGGATTCAGCGAATTACGGAACGCAGCTTATTCAGTATATGAAAAGCAAGGGAATAAGCTGGACAGGGTGGATCTTTTCAAGTTCATGGACACCCCAAATGCTGACGTCACTGAATGCGGCGGCGGCAACCGAGGTAAGAAACCCGTCGGGAAACTTGATGTACAACGCGTATCACGATACAATGTCCGTTACGTCTGTCACTTCCGTCAAGCAGCCCATGGCCGGATCGATTTCAGGGGAGAATATTTCAGTGAACCGTTCGACCATTCAATTCAGCTGCGCCCAAACCTCGCCCGTTACCTTGTCGATTTACGCGCTGAGCGGCCATTGCGTGGGAACATTAATCGACCAGACCTTAACAAAGGGGAGCCATTCAATCCGATGGAACGCTAAAAACGGCGATGGCGCGAGCGTGCCGCCGGGTTTGTATACGGTGCGTTTGAAAATCAAGGACAGCGAATATCATGCGCAATTGAATTTAGTGCGGTAGCGCTGAACGCCGGGACTAAACCAATTTCAAAACCATAGGGATGAATTTCAACCCGTTGACGTTTTGGATATTCGAGGTCTTTTTAAAGCCCATGCGAGCGTATATTTTTTCAGAATAGGGCGAGGCGTTCACTTCAAAATAGCGCAGACCTTTGTCTTTTTCCCGGCATAATGCCGCGGCCTGCGCCACGAGTCTTTTTGCGATTCCATTTCCGTGACGGAACTTGTTGACAAAAAGCAGGCTGATATGATTGCCGTCGCGCACCTCAATGACGCCGACTATTTCCCCATTGGCTTTTGCCGTCAATAAAACATTCCCCTGTACAAACCGCTCAACTATTTTTTCCGGCCCACTATACGTATAAAAAAAATTGTTGCCCGCGGAAGTATATCCTGGGGCCACGAATTCGTCAAAACAAGTTTTTATCAATTCGGAAACGAGGAATTCCTCCCCCTTTTCAAATGCTCCGATGAGTATGTTGTCCATTGCATTAAAATAGAGCACGGGGAAGCGTTGATGCAATGCCCGGCGGGGTGATTTTTCAGGCGGTTTTTTACTGTTGCGCCGGTTTGTTTTTTTGATTATTTTATTTTCTGTTTTTGCTTTACATGGAAGATCAGGTTTGCTACCGGGCTCTCCCGAGGGCAGCAGAAATTTTCCTCTGCAGGACTTCCTCCTTTTTCTTCGTCGGCAATACATTCTTGTGCATTTGATGAGTTGATGCGTTAAAATATTTGCAATGGCCGCGCTCGGTTCGGTATACCAGGATTTCTTCCATGAACAAACGCAACGCTGCATTACTTTCAATAGCGTCCAATTCTTTCCTGATCATATTTAAAATCATCGCGGGTATTTTAATGGGCTCCATATCGGTGGTTTCCGAGGCCGCGCATTCGGGGATCGACTTGATTGCGAGCATGGTCGCCTTCTTTTCAATTAAACTGGCGGTGGAACCGGCGGACAGCAAACACCCTTACGGGCACGGAAAATTTGAAAACATCTCGGGCTTTTTCGAGGCAATGCTCATATTTTTCGCCGCGTCAATGATCATCTTTGAGTCCGTAAAAAAACTGTTCCATCCCGTTGACCTTGAAAAACTCGACTGGGGCATCGGGGTCATGCTTATTTCCGCCATTGTCAACATTGTCATTTCCCGCATGCTCCTGCAAACATCGAAACGAGCGGGGTCCATTGCCTTGGAAGCCGACGCGGCAAACCATACTGTCGACGTTTTCACCTCTCTGAGCGTCATGGCCGGACTCGTCGTCATCAGGTTTACCCGTATCGAAATTCTGGACCCCATCATCGGCATCGCCGTGGCGATCATGATTTGCAAGACGTCAATCGATCTTACAAAACGTTCAATAAAGGACCTCCTCGACGAGCGGCTTCCCGATGACGAGGAAAAAACCATACAACGCCTGCTCGACGGCTACCCCGGAGTCACCGGCTATCACAAACTGCGGACCCGCAGAAGCGGCAACCAAAGGGAAATCGATATTCATATCACCATGGAAAAAAACACTTCCCTTGAAAAAGTCCATGAACTGTGCGATACGATCGAGCGCGAAATAAACCTTGCGCTCCCCGGTACGACAATCACCATTCACGCGGAACCGCAGTCCGCAATGGACATGTAGGCGACAATCCGTGCGACGTCGAATCCCGAAAAAATACAGCTTCCTTATCTTTTTCCTTCTTTTACTTTTCGGCTGCCAGAAGCGCCCCCAAACCTTCCGCCCCTTTACAGGTCCCATTCCGGACACGATCACGGTCATGGAATATAACGTCGAAAATTTGTTCGACATGGTTGACAACGGGACCGAATACCCTGAATACAAGCCCGGGGCCTGCAATTGGACGCTTTCCACATTTCAAACGAAACTTGACAATATAGCCTCCGTCATCGCTGCCGCCCGACCGGACATTGCCGTGCTTCTTGAAATTAAAAACGAGAATGCCCTGCAGGCACTGCTTAAAACGCTCAAAAACAAAAAATGCCCTTTCGACTACTACGCCCTTGGCGACAGGCCGAACCGCAGCATCACTATGCCGTGCATTATTTCAAGGTTTCCGGTCACAAACCTTGAAGGGTACGGCGTGCCAATCACCGCGGGATACACCATCGGCCGGAACTTATTGGAAGCAGATGTTTTTTTAGGGCGCGACACGCTCAAAGTGTTCGCCTGCCATTGGTCATCTAAGAAAGAGCCCGAATCCATCCGTATGGCGGCCGCCTTCCTCCTTAAGGAAAGGCTTGCCCGGGTTCCTCTTCAAAAAGACTATATTATCGCGGGCGATCTTAATGAAAACTATGATGAATGCGCAAACTTTCACACCTTGGGACTCGATGACACGCATGGAAAAACCGGAATCAATCATGTTATTGGAACCGTCCGCTCGGACCAAGGCGCTTTTACGGATTATGTGACAAAAAAGAACATTCTGACGGAAAAGGATATGCGGCATTTTGATCCGTGGCTTGACCTGCCGGAAAATAAACGCATGAGCGAAGTCTACAGGCATAAGGACAATACTCCGGACCATATTCTTTTGCCTGTTTCACTTTTTGACAGCATCGGGCTTTCGTATGTTGACCGTTCCTTTCGGGTTTTTTCCTGGGACGGAAGACTGCTTTTGAACGGAGTCCCGTTTCGCTGGCAGATACGATTCGAAAACCACCGGAAATTCCACAAGGCCGAAGGCTATTCCGACCATTTGCCCATCATGCTCAAGATTTGCAAAGGACCTTTCCATTCAGACGCTCAGGCTCAACCCGATACAATCAATTCTTCAAAGATCTCGGGCCACGGAAAACCGGGAGGTTTTGAAAGCGGGATGGAAGGGTGGGTGTCGTGCGCCCCGTATATTACCTGCATCAGGGACACGGCCCAAGTACGCTGGGGCAGGTATTGCCTTAAAATTTCCGGGTCCGCGGGAAAACAGAACGTATGCGCCGCACGGGCGATGCTGCAATGCGACCTCCCTGACAATTCCCTGCAACGCGTCCTGGTTTTGGCGCTGAACGGGCAGGGCACGCTTTCTTTTAGGACAAGAACCCAAAAAAACAAGAAGTGGACCTATTACACCGGGGAGCGCTTTGAGTTGGCGAAGGCGGCAAAATATACCGTATACAATTTTACACAATGGAAAACCGTGGAGTTGCCGCTTACCGGGCAATCTGCCCCACCGCGAGAGATCCAATTTGAAATCCGCGTAAAAAAGCAAACCGCTATTGATTTAAGGATTGACAATATAAAGATCCAGACTCGACCCGGTCCTGCCGCTGATGAACGCGCCTGCATTAATCCCTAAACAGGCACGGAAAGAATCCGTTTATCTGCTATTAAACGAAAATCTAAGAAAAATGCTGTTCGTCGCTACGTCAACGTGCGCCACTTCTTCGAGCGGTTGCTTGAGCGTATACTGGAACAGGTAATCGAGGGTAATGGACCGGGTAAGCGACCAGCTTACGGTTGTATAAACGTCCCAGTCTGGAAGAACACGATTGGTTTTCACAAGCGGCTCGATGGGAATGCGCACCCTATAGTCTCCGCGCACCACGGCCCAGTTGCCGGCCTTTAAATTCACGTTAATTCCGGCCTCGGGTCCGTAGTCCGACAAACTAAAAGGCTTTTCCTGCAAAATAATGTAATTGCGAGTGAGCGCATTAGCCAATTGACTGGAGTCAATGCCCGATCCCGGGGCGATTTTTCTGGCGGCGACGTATGTTGAATCGACTATGTTTTCTTGGCCCCATGCGTTAGTATATGAATACCCCACGCCCAACCTGAACTTGCCCTCGAAATACCGGGTTGTGATGGCGTCAATGTTCGTGCCCACCCCGGCGTCACACGTTACCGGAGATAACGAGGGTTGGATTTGTTTGGAGGTGTGCGTCGAATCGATTCCCTTTACCGATGAATCCTGCGCCATGGTTATGAAAAAATGGTTGGGAGCGCCCTGGGCAAATTGCGTGACCGCCGGGAAAAGTCTTGTTTGTAAATCAACCCGGCAATAAGGCCCAAGCCAGGGTAAAATGACCCGCAACACATATAAAGACGTCATAATGAATTGATCCGCCGAATAATCGACTTCGGCATTCTTTAAATCTGAAATATCGATGCCTTCTTTTATAAACACATTAGTTTCCCAATCGTTTGTGCCTTTTTTATAGGTGATGTCGCACATGGAAAGCAACGCCACGTCGCCTGAATTCTTGGTGTTTGCAGTCACCACGCGGTCGCTGTTTCCGTTGAACATTAAGGTCCCTCCAACGTTGAGATTGTATTTCCAGTTCTTTTTCCTTTTTGCGGAAAGCGCCTTGGTATTGACCTCGCCGCCCCCCATGATTTTAAGGGTGAGGTCCTTCAGGTTTTCCACGACGATCACCGAAACGAATTCACCCGGAACAAGCCTGACCGTAATGAAATTATTGACCGTATTATAGCTGTCTCCGGCTGTGAATATTTTATACAATCCAGACTTGAGTATCCATGTTTTTATTCGTTCGCCGACGGTAATGTCACGGCCGTAGCTGCGGCCGTACGCATCAAAATCATCGATACGGGCGAGTTCGTACTGGCCCCGGAACGGAACATTGTTCGAGTCAACGACGTCGATAGAAAGCCCGCACCAATCGGGAATGATCGGAACGACCTTTCCTTCTTCAACAAAGACCTTTTTCGTGATCCTTTGATTTATCGAACCGCTCCCCACCATTACGGAATATTCGCCCGGAAGAAGCGGATATTTCTTGCCGCTGGGGCCCGAAACGACCAGTTTCCCGGCCTTGTTATAAATTTCGGTTGCGGGTTCAAGAGCCTCATCGGACAAACGAGGTATGAATATTGCACCTTTACCGATAGGAATAATCGTGGCGTCTTCGTTGATCTGCTGAAACAGCGAGGGCGCGTCCCACGTTTTCATGCCCTGCTCGATCCATTCGGGGGAAAGAGGTGACGACGGGGGCGGTTTAAGTTCCGAGCTGTCCGTGGCTATGGGCATATTGGCAACGGTGCCCGTTATGTCCTGGCCAGGCAGCTTTGGCGGGGCCTCGGCCCGGACAACCATACACACCCATATACATACGATCATCGCGCATAAGACACGGAATAGTGTACCAGAATTATTCTCCATCGCTCATCCCCGGACTTCCCAATTTATTTCGCCTTGCCGCCGTCAGCCGTCATATTTTGGACAGATCCCTTTTCTTTTTCGAAAACCGCCCCGAGATCTTGCACCGTCTGGTCCATAATGAACTCCAGAATCGCGGACATTTCCTGGACCACGGCCTCGGGGGAATATTTATAGACCTGTTTTCTGTTATCAAAATCTCTGGTATATATCGTACGACCGTCGGAAAGGCGTATCAACGAAAAACGCAGGGCAAGATGGGCAAACCAGAGCTCGTCGCTGTCGTACTCTTCAATGGCCTCGACAGTGCCGGCAAGTTCGTAGTCCGGCTTCAGCCCCTCATCGTAACGCCTGATAATATGACTGACCACGTTTGAGGAAACCAAATGCTTGTAAACAAGGTCGGTTACCATGCGGCTGGGTTTGACCGCCCATAATTTGTAAACATAGTAACGCAATTCAAACGGAGTCTGACGATATACGATTTGCGGTCGTGCATAGGCCTCTTCAATGTCAAGGTCTTTCAGTCTAATAGTATAAGGATATGCGCCATTTACTTTGGCGGCGGAGCTTGTTGAAACATAATTGAGAACGTAATATTGCCGAAGGGGCAAGGTCCCGCAATCCACGGTCCACATGATCGAAGCGCACAAAATAATTCGCACGTACCGAAGGCCTTTATTCATTAAACGCTCCAATGTTTAAAATTACCACACACAAAAATGCGCATCCCTTATTTCAAGTCTCTTTCTTTTTGCTGTTCACCCCGTAATAGCAACGATGGGTTCTCGGAAAGAACCTTCATAAGTTCATTGGCGCTTTCCATTGTTTCACGAAGGTTCTGCATCGAAACAGAAAAATCTTCACGGCTTTGTTTGACAATAAGGTTTACGGTCTCGGTCAGGTTTCTAAGCGACCGGACCGTTGTATCGGCCGAACCCATGATCGAAGCAATCTGCTGCCCGGAAAGTCCTTTATTAAGTGTACCTGTCAAGGATTTGACGTCGCGCGAGATACTGTCAAGCCTGACGATCACTTTTTCGACCGAGGCGGACATCACCTGAAAATCGGGGCCCACGGTACCGAAAAAGGTTTTAAAGTCGTTGGTGATCACCGCCAGATTACCTAACACCCTTTTAATCGATGCAAGGCTGTCGGGTTCGGTTATTTTATTGAGATGATTGAGCAGGAGCTCGATTTTTCCCGCAATCACCTCCGCTTTCCCGGTAATAGAGGCCATCGTCGAAATTTTCGAGGGGATTTCGGAATTCGGCTTTAAAAGCGGCGCGTCATTGCTGCCTCCCTGAATTTCAACATATTTAAGCCCGGTTATGCCCATTGCCCCGGTTTGCGCGAACATGTCTTTTTTCATGGGAAAATCTTCCTGGATCTTAAATTCCACCCTGACCCTCGACAGGTCGTGGGGATCATAGGTGATTTTGTCAACTTTTCCTATCGGAACTCCGTTGAATTTTACCTGCGCGCCCTGTTCCAGTCCCGAAAGCGATTCTCCTGTAAAATATGCAAAAAAAATCTTCTCCCTGTTTGTTAAGCTTGCGCCGAGCGGTATGGCGACCATTACACAGGCGATAACGATGCCGGCAACCATGAAAAAACCAAGCCTGGTTTGTTGACTCCTGGTAATGCTCATAAAACATTCTCCACGATAAAATTCATTGCGGCATGTGTAAATACCTCTTCATGGTGTTCCTGCCTGTTGAAAAAATCGAATACAGGCCCGGATTTTATTGCCAAGCCATCCGTCAGACTTCCGTCAAAAAGTACCACGCCATTATGCAAAAATACTACGTTGTCCGCAATGGTCCTGATCGATGAAAGCTCATGGGTAACCACCAGTATGGTGATACCAAGGCTTTCCCGAAGACGCAATAATAATTCATCCAATCCCGCTGACGTCACTGGGTCCAACCCTGCCGACGGCTCATCACAAAACATGAGGGGCGGGTCCAAAACCAAGGCCCTGGCCAGGGCCGCCCGTTTACGCATTCCTCCCGACAGCTCCTGCGGCATCAGATCATAAACTCCCGGCAAATCCACCTGGGTCAATTTAAGCTGGACGATTTCCCGCATCACCCCTTTGGGCAGGGATGTATGCATCTGGAGCGGCAAGGCCACATTATCACCCACCGTAAGAGACCCGAGCAAGGCGCCGTTTTGAAACAGTACTCCAACATGCTTGAGAACTTCGGTCGTTTCGGAAGAATCCGTGTCCCTGATTTCTTTACCGAATAGTTTTACCGTACCTTGTTCGGGTTCAAGCAGGCCAACCAATGTTTTTAAAAGTGTTGTCTTGCCGCACCCCGATGTACCCAGTATGACCTTGATTTCCGAAGCGGCTACCCTTGTGGTAATGTTATTAAGCACTACATGCTCACCATATTTTACAATGAGATTTTCGACTTCGATGACGGGAGTATCGGGCTTTATTTTTTGCATGGCGTATAACTAACCTGCCTAAAGGCAGACACATTGCAGGTATTCTTGAATATGGACAACTAAAATATAACTCTCTATTATAGTCTTCATGCTCGACTCAGGTCAACACCCAGATTTTTCCCGCCAGGGCGTTCTTTTACAAAAACAATCATGAAGAAAAACGCGAGGCAACTCATCAGGGCGCCAAAAATAAAGGGCGCTGCCGGTGAAACGGCAAAGAGGAGCCCGGCGATTGTGCTGGCCGGGAGCAATCCGATCCCCACAATCGTATAAGAAAAACCCAGGGCCGTAGCTTTTGATGCAGGTGGCGCAAGGTCTGCGACAAAGGCCTTTTCCACGCCTTCGGTGAGGGCGTAAAAAATACCATACAATATCCACAACCCCCACAAAAGCCAATGCGTCTGGCTTGTTATAAACCCGAACGCGCCATACACGAAGCTATAAAGCCCATAGCCGCTCGCCAAAACCAATTTTCGCCCCTTTTTATCTGAGAGCGAGCCAAAGGCCGTCCCGAATATTGTCGAAGCGAGATTAAACAGCATGTACATAAGTATGACCATGGAAAGCGAAAATCCAAGGTTCATGCTGCGTAAGAGAAGAAACTGGTTTGAAGAATTTCCAAGGGTAAAAAAACACTGCACCAAAAAAAACAGCCGAAGGTTTCTGTCATACTTTCTGAAATCAAGATTGGGCCTTGGTTTACCTTCCTTCGGAGTCTTTAAAACGATCTTTTCTTTTAAAAAGAAAAGAAAAATGA
>Ga0182027_10007367_pt1 | contig 16222 bp, 12 predicted proteins | sample 712E1DmetaG_FD_121300 | JGI IMG/M metagenome (GOLD analysis project Ga0182027, IMG submission 121300) | Permafrost microbial communities from Stordalen Mire, Sweden - 712E1D metaG (Illumina Assembly) | ecosystem: Environmental > Terrestrial > Soil > Wetlands > Permafrost | place: Sweden...
CGAGGATCAGGTATTTTGCAGCAAGGAGCCGGCTGAGTACCACCTGAGCATGGTTGCGGCCGAGATCATGAACCGTGGACTGCGACCGGAGTTCGAACAGACTCCTTCCCGGGTCGTATTGGTGCCCGGATGCATGCGCGGCGCACATGCGCGCAACTGCCAGGCGCGCGCGTCCGGCATCGATATCACATGCGCCGCTTGTAACCCAACCTGCGCCGTCAACCGCATTACGCGCCGGATGCAGAGCCTGGGAGCGAAGGTCTACCTGGTTCCGCATTCAACCGGATTCAGCCGCTGGCTCGAACGGTGGCAGCACGTGTCGGAGGTTGGCGTCACCGCCGTAGCCTGCATGTTGAACATTTTGCCGGGCGGCTATGAGATGCGCGCCCGCGGAATCGCCTCGCAGTGCGTTCCGCTCGATTATCCGGGCTGCCGGAAGCATTGGCTCCGGAAGGAAATCGCTACCGGCGTGAACGAGGAGCGACTGGTGCGGATTGTGACGGGGTTCCCGTCCTGAGCGAATGGCTGGCTAATCCCCCGTCGTTGCGGCGGCGGGGTCCTGAGCGCCGATCGCCGCACAGTCGATGGAGAGGCAACTGCCCAGTTCATTGAAGCTCCTCTCCCAGCGCGACCGGTCGGCGGCGGCCAGCGCCGTGAGGGTATTGCTGGAGGCGCGCAGAATCTCGTACCAGATGTTTTGCGCCTGCCATAAATTGATCTCGAAGGGCATTTCGACCAGAACGCGAGCCAGCGCCAGCGCGCGGTCTAGCATCTCCAGCGAGCCCGAGGAGATTTGCAGTTCAACCATGGTGCGTTTCATGCGCTGGTCGGCAACGTAGGAGAGGTTGGCCGTCTCCAGTGGAATCTGGTCGGCCTTGGCCAGCGCCAGAAGTGATTGCACCTGAGCCCGGTCAACGGGGTCGCATTCCAATGCCCGGCGCAGCCCCGAGTTGACTGCAAAGCCTGCCGCGAGCGTAAGCGCGGGCGGCTTGGGCAACCCGGCCTGCGAAAGATAATGCAAGAGGCTGGCGTGGTCTTCATAGATGCTGGCGAGCGAGCTCTCGATGTCCCATAGCGTCGAGTTGAGGATGAGCCGCACGATCCGCCTCTGTTCGTCGCTGAAGAGTGAGGTGAGCGAGTACTGCACATGGCCGAAGTAACGGTCGATCAGGCGAATCACCTCGGAAAAGGAGGCACGCTGAACCTGTTCGGCGGCCTCTTTGGCAAACGCGTCGAACTCCGCCGAATCGCCTTCGCTGTAGGGCTTAACGGCAGCGGTAATGTTCTGGTCACCGAAGTGCAGAACCGCGAAGGAGAAGCTCTGCTGATGGCCGGTGATGGCGCTGGCAATGTGCGCGCGCCCCATTGCCAGGCGTCCGCGGCCTGAGGTGCAGATTTCGTAGGAGATGCGGCGTACGTGGTAGCAGAAGAGATCGGTCTCCTCGGCAAACGAAGAGAACATCGAGCTGATGGCATAGTGAGCCGCCACCTGCTCCAGACCCAACTCCATGGCGGCCACGCACGCTTTGTAGATTTGCGCCCCATCGCCGGCGCTGGCTACGTTGGAGCGGGCCTCTGCCATCCGGGTCAGAAACTGGGGCTCCAGCAACTTTCCTTGTTCGCTAAACAAGTACTGCGCCAGTTGCAGTACCCGCGCCGCATAAGCGATCACTTGCACGGTCTCAATACCCGAGATATCGTCGAAGAACCAGCCGCAACTGGTGTACATGAGCTGCGCATGGCGCTGAAGCTCCATCAGTTCCAGGGCGAGTACGCGCTCCGGTTCAGAAAGAACATGGCTTTGATGCGCGCGCAGGAAATGTTCCACGGACTCAGCAGTGCGGTCGAGAATCACCTCGATGTAGCCGTCGCGCGCGGCCCATACGTCTTTGAAGAGCTTGACGCCCTCTTGCTCGGTGAGTGGGGCTACGGCGTCGCGCAACTCATCCAGGGCCTGTCGCAGCGGCGCGCGCCAAAGCTGGTTGAAGCCAGGCTTGCCTCCGTTACAGCCGCAGTTGGAGCGCCAGCGCTCCACCCCGTGAACGCAGCTCCACGAGGTGTTGTCGGCAATCTCGCACTCGTACTCGGGAGGAAACTGCTCCAGGAAGCTGCTGTAGTTGGTCAGCTTCACTGTCTTGTCCGCTTCGAGCAAACGCAGCGCATAGGCCAGCGCCATCTCGCCGTGCTTGTGGTGGTGGCCGTAAGATTCTCCGTCGGTGGCTACGTTGACCAGTTGCGACTGGGAACCGTCGTTGAAGCCGGCCTTGAGCCGCGCGGCCAAGTTCTCGCCGGAGTCCAGGAGCCCCTCAAATGCAATGGCGCGTGAGATGAGGTCGTTGTAAAAGAAGACTGCAATCGATACTCCGGAGTCGAAGCGCACCCGATAGGGGCGGGTGGTGTCTACGGAGTCGCCAGGCGTGTCGCTCCAGCTTGCGCCGTCGTTCAGCGGGCGAATGCGCTTGCACTGGTGCGGCGCCAGCACGGTGAATTTGATTCCATGCTGGGCCAGCAACTCCAGCGAATCGGCATCGGCCGCGGTTTCCGCCAGCCACATGCCCTCCGGCGGCGCGCCGAAGTGTCGCTCGTAGTCGACAATTCCCCAACGAATCTGGGTGGTGCGGTCGCGCAGATTGGCAAGCGGCAGAATAATGTGGTTGTAGACCTGCGCCATGGCCGAGCTGTGGCCGCCGTAACTCCTGCGGCTGCGCCGTTCGCCGTCCAGGATCATGCGGTAGGTGCGCGGCGCGTTCTCCATGAGCCAACTGAGCAGCGTGGGCCCAAAGTTGAAGCTGATGCGCGCGTAGTTGTTTACGATGCGCTGAATCTGGTTCTTGTCATTTACAATCCGCGCCGCGCCGTTGGGTGCGTAGCACTCCGCGCAGATACGCTCGTTCCAGTCGTGGTAAGGAGCGGCCGTGTCCTGCGTTTCCACCGTTTCCAGCCAGGGATTCTCGCGCGGCGGCTGGTAAAAGTGACCGTGAATGCAGACAAGGCGCTTGCTTGCGGCCATGAGGATTCCGTTCTCGCGCCGGGATTTCGTAAGAATGATCCGGCTGTGCTTGATTATTGTAAGCTGGACCGCCCCGTGGGAGCTGCGTTCTTCGCCATGTCGCACGCGCGCCACAGATACCAACTGGCCACGGAACGGAACGGCGCCCAGCGCTTGCCTCTTTTGAGCAGAACCTCGGGCTTGGGCAGGTCCGCGGCTTCCAGCGGGCGCGTCTTCGGGACTTTGAGAAAAGTGAGCGCGAAGCCCTTGCGCACTCCGTAGTCGGTCACTGGCAGCACGTCGGGCCGGCCCATGCGAAAGATCAGCAGCATCTCCACTGTCCACGGACCGATGCCGCGCACCTGGGTGAGCCGCTCGACGATCTCGGCGTCGGTCATCTTCCGGATGGCTGCGTGAGTGGGAACGGTTCCATCTAGCGTGTGCGCGGCCAGATCACGCAACGCCTTGATCTTGTTGCCGGAGACGCCGGCGGCGCGGAGCGGCTCATCGGGAGTATCTAGAAGCAACTGGGGCGCGGGATCGCCGCCAAAGTATTCGCGCACCCGGCGATGGATGGTGGCAGCGGCCTTGCCGTGCAACTGCTGATAGAGAATGGACTCCAGCAGCGACTCGAAGGGCGAGGGCGCCGGATCGAGCCGCAAGGTGAACGGGCCGGCCCGGTCGATGAGCGCACCCAGCTTCGGATCGTTCGTGCGCAAATGCGCCACCGCTTCAGCGGGGTCAAAGGGAAGTTTGCGGCTCTGGCCATCGTGGATCATAGGGAAACAGTGTACCGTGACGGATTTCACTCGTTTCCTGTAAAGCTGTCTACATTCTTGAATTCCTTTCGGCCGCGTATGCAACTTGGGAGGCATCGCCTGCTTTTTCAACTGTCTTCGGCGGCTCTGGGTCGATTTGGTCTGCGGTATGCTGGTTACATGAATGGGCTCAATGTGGACGGCGGTTTGACCCTCCCTTTTCTGCCAGCAGAAATTCCATGGTGTATCCGGCAGTTTTGCTATGGAGTCCGAAAAATACGCGGTTACGGCCGAATACTGCCAGCCTTGGCGCGTGTAGTGCCGGCTCTACAAACAGTTGTTGTCGACGCCTATTCCTGCGGCTCGATATATCTTGATTTTCGAGAACTGATCTGCCTTCCGGTCTTCGTTCATGGCTGCTACAGGCACCAACTCCCAGAAGATCGCATTTTGGATTATCTTCTGAAAGCCGGAATGAAGGTGTTCGACATTGGGGCCAATATTGGTTACTACACCGCCTTTTTCAGCCGTCGGGTCAAGGAGGGCGGTCTCGTCGTAGCGGTTGAACCAATGCCGCGAGCGCTTCGTCTGCTAAAGAAAACCGCGCGGCTCTGCGGATCGAACACGGTAGTCATAGAAGCTGCCATCGGCTCGGAGCCAGGACAAGCGGAACTCAACGAAATGCCGCACCTCGACATCTCTTTCGTGCATTTCGGAACAGGTGGTGGTAGACCGTCGATAGGCGTAAGAACGATTGATCAACTCACAGAAGAATATGGCATGCCAGATTTGCTCAAGATCGATGTTGAAGGAGCAGAGTTGAGTGCGCTTCAAGGCGCCAGCACGACACTTTCGCAACAAAATCCGCCGATCGTGATGATTGAGTATATTGAATCGAACGCCACTCATTTCGACAGCTATGGGTTGACTGATCTTCTTTGCCATTTCCCGGAAGATCGCTTTAAAACCTTTCGGATCATAAAGCCCGGCCAGTTACAACAATACGATAAGAGCGGACCTGACTTAACCAACGATTACCTGATGGTTCCGGTTCAAAAACTATCAGTCATTGAACCGCTCCTGGTCGGCCTTGACGCATCCGCTTATCAGACACCGCTCTAAGGTTGGTCATCGGGGTGATGCATGCTCTTTCTTTTTCAGATGCTCTATGCGCTTTTTACAAGACGCATCGATCATATAATTCGCATGTATTCGATGGCCCACATTCGCAGTCAATGATGATTCTTCAGAAGATATTTTGAACCGAGCAAGCAATGCCGAAGAAGGCCTTCCTTCGTTTTCGTCATTCCTCACTGCAATTTTCTCTTCCCAAATCGGGATATTTCTTGAATAGATTTTGTCTACCATGATGGATGACTGGATATATAGGATTCCAGGAACTGCTATCGAATGAACCTGCCCTTGTAACATCTAGGGCAGAGTGGGAAGAGGAGCGGCAAAGCCATGAAGATGCGGCCGGGGGCGCAAACGGGATTTTTGCTGTGCGGCAAGGAGTGGACGGACGGCGAAGTGCTGGAGGTGCGGTCGCCGTGGGACCAGGGACTGGTGGGCCGAGTCACCGTGGCTACCCGCGCCGATGCGCGCCAGGCCGTGAATCACGCCGCGGCCAGCCTGCGCCGCACCAGGGCCCTGCCCCGCTGGAAGCGCCGCGAGATTCTGGAGGACGTGGCTGCTGCGCTCATCGAGCAGAAGGAGCGGTTTGCACAATTGATAGTCGCCGAGGCGGGCAAGCCGGTTCGCCTGGCGCGGGTTGAGGTAGACCGCGCCGTCGTCACCTTCAAGACCGCAGCCGAAGAGGCCGCGCGACTAGGCGGCGAGAGCATTCCGCTGGACCTGACCGAAGGCAACGAAAACCGTTGGGGGCTGGTGCAGCGATTCCCCGTCGGCCCGGTCCTCGCGATTACCTCGTTCAATTTCCCGCTGAATCTTGTCGCCCACAAGCTCGCCCCCGCGCTGGCCGCCGGCTGCCCGGTGATTCTGAAGCCCGCTCCGCAGACCCCTTTTACAGCGTTGGCTCTGGGCGAGGTGATTTTGAAGGCCGGATGGCCGGCGGAAGCGCTGGCCGTGCTGCCGCTGAGCAATGCCGACACTGCCTGGCTGGCCGAAAAGGAAGATCGCATCAAGCTGGTCAGCTTTACCGGCTCGGCCAAAGTTGGCTGGGAGTTGAAGGCCCATTGCGGCCGCAAGCGCGTGCTTCTGGAGTTGGGCGGAAATGCCGCTTTGATCGTTCACGGCGACTGGCCCGACCTGGACCAGGCCGCCATCCGCGTTGCGCATGCCGCCTTCGGCTATGCCGGGCAGTCCTGCATCAGTTTGCAGCGGGTCTTTGTTGATCGCAGCATCTTCCAGAGCTTTTTGTGGAAGTTGGTCGAGTGCGCGGCCAAGCTGGTGGCCGGGGACCCGTCCGAAGAGGCCACCGAGGTTGGCCCGCTCATCCGGCTCGCCGAGGCTGAACGCGTAGAGGCCTGGGTAAAGGAGGCTGTAGAGGGAGGCGCCAAGCTGGTGGCCGGCGGCGAGCGCCGCGGCTCCGTCATCACTCCGGCCATCCTGACCGGCACCAAGCCGGGGATGAATGTGCGCGACGAAGAGCTCTTCGGCCCGGCGGTCGCCATCGAGCCATATGACGACTTCGAGCAGGCCATGGCCGACGTGAATCACTCTAAGTATGGCCTGCAGGCAGGTTTGCTCACGCGCGACGCCGGTCGCATCCTGACCGCATATCGCGAACTAGAAGTGGGAACACTGATTGTAGGCGATACTCCCAGTTGGCGTCTCGACTCCATGCCCTTCGGCGGCATCAAGGACTCAGGCCTGGGCCGCGAAGGCATCCGCTACGCCATCGAGGAGATGACCGAGCCGCGTATGTTAATGATGGCGGGAATCAACTAAGGGCCAACTCGATTCCATAGGATCACGAATCGCGTCTTCTTCTGTCCTCAGTCGTTTTTTTGTCCCATGCGCGTTATCCGGGGTACCGCGATCAGCGTGAGCGCCACGAGGAAGATGGAAGCGGCAATGTACCCCAGGTGGCCGTGCCGCAGATCCTCAAAGACCAGCTTCACCGCAACCAGAACCAGCGTGGCGTAGCCAATCCGGGTCAGTTCCAAACGGCGCCAACGCGCGCCGCTGAAGGCCAGGGCAAGTGCCGCCGCGCAGAGGGTCAGGGTACGGATGAAGGCCAGGTGCTGTGCTTCGGAATGAACCCAGAATGCGGCTAGGCCCATCAGCCCTTCGACCAGCAGGGCGGCAACTGCGCCAAGCGCCATGGATGCGGTGGCAAGATGAAGAATCTGCCGCTGCCACGACTCTCCCTGGCGAGGCTTGCCCGCGGCATAGCAGAGAACCGCGCTGGCGGTAACAAGGTAAACGCCCAGCGCGGGCGCGCCCGGGAGGGCTCCGGCCATGGCGCGGAAGCAATAATCCGACAGGCCGGATGCCGCCGCGGCCGCCAGCAGGTACGCCAGACCATGGAACTCAAGCATGAGCCGGCGCTGCCGGGCGCCCAGCGCAGTTGCTATGAGGGCAGCCGCGCCCAGGCACGCCGCCAGGCTCAAAGCTGGGAGGCACAGCCAACTGCCGACGACGAGAAGCGCTATGCTCCAAGTGGCAAAGACACGGTAGTTACGCCTATTGGGGGCGCAATCGAAGCGTGTGAAAGTTGCCGCATAACCCGCAATCGACAGAATCAGGCAGAGGACACCCAACACGGTCGCGCCGACGCGCGGAATAAAGTACAGCAAGCCGGAAGCCGCCAATAGGAATGCGATCATCGTCTGGACCGTCTCGAATGCCGTGATCTTCTGCTCTTTCAACACGGTCTTGAATGCCGCGCTCAACCCATAAATTGAGAACAAGATGAATCCGGGAGCAATTAACAGGGCCGCCCCCAGAGCCGGATAATTCCCGCGCGTGCTTTGCGGGCTGGAGTAGATAAAGATCAGCGCCCAGATCGCCAGGTCGGCAGCGGCAGCCACCAGCGGCCTGATGCCCAGTGCGCGATTGCGTTCGGCCGCGAATTCGCTGACCAGGACCATGAGCAGCAGCACGGCAATGAAGGGCGTCATCGTGTGCGTGGCGATTGATAAGGCAAGCGCCGCTACGGCCGCCGCCGCATTGGCCACCCAGTAGATCGATGTAAGGTTGCGCTTCCATGCCAAGGCAGTCGCCGCGCATACGAATACGCTCAGCACTCCGGCAGAAGCCGAGGGCGACAGCACGTTGAATCGCAGCGTGAGCTCCCACAGCATAGGAGCCAGGATCAAAGCCGAGGCGCAGGCATAGGTAGCGCCGGCAAACCATGCCCCGGTGCGCGTCCGCGATGCCGATACCAGCCACAGGAGTGCATACAAGATGGCCACGGCCGCGACCGCCAGCCGGGGAAGCGAGCCCGATTCCGCGACGGCCCGCAGCATGTAGGCGCCGGCAATGCCGAGCAATGCCTTGCCCAGCACCGCAAAGACCCCAGCCTGCGCAAAGGGAAGCGGCTCGGCAGCCGGCGCGGCAGGCGGAGGAGCCGGCTCTGGCGCAGGTTGTGAACTTGTCGACTTGGAGGGATGTTCCAGGGCGCAGACCCGCTGCTCCAGGGTTTCCAGGCGCGCGGTGAGCCGGTTTAAGGCCTCGGGAAGATCTTCCATCTCCTCCACCCGATTTGCATTGAGACCGCCGTTCTCAGTCCGCTGTCGCGCCTTCGTGCGCGCTCTTCTCAGGCCAGGGAGGCAACAGCTTCACCAGCGCCCATAGGAAGATCAGCGGAAGAATGGTGAGGGCAATGGCCACCAGCAGCCCTTCGCGCGATACCAGGCCGACCTTGTAGGTCGTGTATCCGAGAAAGCTCTTGCTGAACAACTGCCCGCCAATCACCACATTCCAGCGCATGGCAAAGATGCCGACCAAGGTCAGGCATCCGGCCACGGAGTAGATGCGCTTGCGAACAATCTCCGGCAGCTTCACCACCTGTGTCACGCCCAGCAGGATGATCGGAGTAATCGTGCCGAGGCATATCTGGATGACAATGTGCGGAATGTAAAGCTGGGTGTGGACCAGGAAGTTCAGGCTGCGGAAGGATTCATCGGCCTCATAGATGCGATGAATCAGGTCCAGCATCTCCAGGCTGAAGTCGATGATGAAGATGTAGAAGAGGTACATCGCGATGGTGTCCACGCAGCGCATATCGATCTTCTGCTTGCGCAGCCTGGTCAGCACCATATACAGCAGCATCACCCCCGCAATCCCCGACACCATAGCCGAGAAGATGAAGACCACTGGCATCAGCGGAGAAGACCACCAGGGATTGGCCTTGATGGAGCCGAAGATGAATCCGACATATCCGTGCAGCAGAAAAGCGGAAGGGATGCCGATCAGTGTGACAATCCAGCCCACCCGCTCATCGATGGCCAGAGACCGCTCGCTGATATTGCTGGAGCCCAGCGTCATCAGCCGGTAAATCCAGCGTGTCCATCCCGAGGCGGATTGAGACCACAGAACGATGTCGCGCCGGTAATCCAACCATATCTCCAATACCAGGACGGCCATCAGGTACCACAGATACACGTATCCGAACATGGCCATCGCCGAGGAGCTGTGCGGAGTGAAGTACATCTCCGGCGAGCGCTCCGGATGCCCCAGGTGCAACTGCAGCGGCAGAGGCGCAACCAGCAGAAAGGCCAGGGCCGTCAGCAGCGCCAGCCGGTAGGTCGGCTTTACCGCCTCGACCCGGAAGACGCGTTCCAGCGAAGCCAGAATGAATGCGCCAGCCACCAGTCCCGTGATAAATGGGTACAGAACGATCAGCACGCTCCACTGGAGCTCGATCTCGTTCGGATACATGAAGCCTTCAACACCGCTCATAAGTACCGCCCATTCCTTGATAACTCCGCCATCGATTAGCTGCTAGCTTTCAGCTTCTAGCTCCTGTATGCGGAGCCTTGAGAACTCAACCTCACATTGAACAAGCTGGAAGCTAGTCGCTAGCAGCTAGAAGCTGTTCTTACCGCACCGAACCGTCCAGATCGTTGTAGAAGACCTTCGCGCCGGTGGCCATCTGCGGTTTCAATACCTGCACGCTGTGCGTCTTCAGAAACTCGTGAATTGGGTCATTTGGATTTTTCAAGTCGGCCAGTTGACGCGCCCCAGTAGGGCAGGCTTCGCAACATGCGGTCGTCAGGCCTTTGGTTATCCGGTGGTAGCAGAGCGTGCATTTATCCGCAACCTTCTTCTCCGGATGAATGTAGCGGCAGCCGTAGGGGCAGGCCTGCACGCAATAAGCGCAACCCAGGCAGTACTTCGGATCCACCATCACCACGCCATCCGGGGTAATAAAAGTTGCGCCCACCGGGCAGACTTGGGTACATGGCGAATCCGCGCAATGGTTGCAGAGTTTCGGAACGAAGAAATACTTCTCTCCGTCTTCCTGGGCAACGGGAAAGCCTTCTTTGCCGCCGTCGGGCGAGATGACCTGCGGGTTGGTCATCTCTTCGTCCGAGACGTTGTAGCGCTCCACCCAGGTGCGGAAGTATCCATCCGGCACGTCGTTTTCGGCCTGGCATGCCCTGACGCAGTTGCCGCAGCCGATGCACTTGGGGATATCAATCAACATGCTCCACCAGTGCTCGGTCAGCTTGTAATTGGGAGCTTCTTCCGGTGTTCCGGCAAGCACGGATTCCCACGCTACGGCAGCGGCAGGCAGCAAAATGAGCATTTGACGCCGGGTTATTTTCATTTCGCACCTCCCGATTCCATGCCGGGGCTGTGCGGCTTGTGGCAGGTCTGGCAGGGCAGCCCAGTGGAGTGGTCTTCCGGCACGACCTGCGGAAAGCCCTTGGGTTTGGCGGCGCTGGCCGTGTGGCATCGGGCGCAGAGCACCGCCGTATCGGGCAGCACCGGCGTCACCGAGGCCGGGTCGTCGGCGTGCTTCGCCAGCGGCCCGTGGCAAGCCTCGCAGTTCACGTGCGCATGTTTACCGGCCTTCTTCACGTCCAGAACGTCGGCGTGGCAGGTTTCACATGTTTCGTGGCCAGCGTAATGGATCGGGTGGGCGGCAATCTCGCCGATGGCCGCTCCGCGATAGTGCCCATATTGGCCGAAGCTTTTGGGGACAACGTAGTGGCGGACCACCAGAAACACCAGAAAGGCGAGTACGAACAGTCCCGCAAACCGGAAAAGATGTCCTGCATCCTTAAAAATGCTCATCGAGCCCTATCTCCGTTACGACCCCGCCAGGTTTCGCGAGCCTATCCTGTGGAATCGAGCGCACTTCTCGCCAGTTTGAAACTATTGAAGGTTGTCTTGGAGTGTATGTGAGCTAAATCACACTTCGGCAGGAGCAAAGAATCGCAAGAAGCGATACTTTGCTCTGTTTAAAGCACTCTTTTGGCTGATTGGCTGGGAGCGATGTGCAGATCTGCTTGCAATTAGGCAATTGCAAGGCGGGTCAGCGTGAGGACGGTGATGTCGTCGTCCTGGCCAAAGTCGATGGCGGCTTTGGTAGCCTCTTCCGCGTTGGGCCGGGTTGCGAAGAGGGTTTCAAGGCGCGCGTAGCCGTAGAGTTCACCGCTTTGGTTGCGGGCTTCGAGCATGCCATCGGTGTAGAGGGCCAGCCGGTCGTTCTGACTGAGCTGGAGGGTGGTCTCTTCGTAGTTGGCTGAGAGCGTCAGGCCCAGCGGGAGCGCGCCAGGCAGGGCGAGTTCGGCGGCGTTGAGGAAGGGTGCGGGGTGGCCGGCGCTGGCAACTGCGCATCTTCCGCCGGGATCGAGGCGCAACGCGATGCAAGTGGCGAAACCGCCTTGCAAGCGGCCGTGGAGGCTGTGGTTGAGTTGGGTCAGCAGTTGCGCCGGGTCTGGATTTTGGTCCGCCAGAACACGGATCGCACCTACGATCAGCGAGACGGCCATGGCGGCCTTGAGCCCCTTGCCGCTGACGTCGCCGAGAATGACCAGCGTGGAGCCGCCATCCAACGGAATGATCTGGAAGAAGTCGCCGCCCACCTCCTGGTCCGGACGGTAGGCGCTGGTTAGCATGAAGCCCGGCACGTTGGGGAGGGTCTCGGGGATGAGCAACTGTTGCAACTCGCGGGCGCTCTTGAACTCCTGCTCCAGGGCATTCTGGCGGCGGCTGTTCGCGACCAGATAGCGATAGACCGCGTACACAATGGCGACAAGCAGCAGCGTGTTGGTCACGTCAGGGATGGAGATTGGACTTCCGTTGAGCGTGAACAGCGGTGCTGTGATTCTCTCCCCAAAGCTCCAATGCGTATAGCGGCTGCTCAACAAAACGTCGAATCGCACCACGTCAATCATCTCGGCGAGGAACGCGGAGATCGCCACCAGCCAGCGCACGGCGTCGAGATGGCGACGCACGGCGACGGCAAAGACCACCAGTACTAGCGGGAAGGCTTCAAGAACGCCAAGAAGGCCAAAGATGGCTGACTGGACCGCCCCACCGAAATGCGCATACCGGGGCCAGCTCTCTGAAGTCCAACCGATTGCGTACAGCAGCCCTGCGATTGTGGCTGCCAGAAAACGGATGACAGCGGCTCCCTGCGTCAGCCGGAGCACGGTGCGGTTTTCGCGGAGATCGAGGAGCCATAGCAGCAGGAACCACAACGAGATGTTCCGGATCGCCCAGGCAAGTTCGTTCACCATGCCCGAATAGGCAAATGGCAGGGAGCTGCTGATGCCGTAAAGGATTACCAGGATTTGCGGAGCGAGCGAAAAGCCGGCCATCCAGAACGGGAGCCATTGTTTGCGATCGCGCAGCCAGGCCAGCAGGCTGAGCAGGCCAACCAGCCCATAGAGCGACGCCTGCGCGTAGAGAAATTGCCGGTTGCGCAGCTCCTGGTAATCGAGCGTGGTTTTATGGGTGGCGATCCCCTCCGGGCTTCCCACCACGGGCGGCTCTTCCATGCCGCCATGCAGGCCGTTGTCGATGGAGAGCAGCGGCGCCTTCCACACACGTACCGCGAGCACGCCGCGCAGCGCCTGCCCCAATGCAAAGGTCTGCGGAGATTTGCGGTCGTACCAGACCGGGCGGGGTGGCAGCTTGCCGTAGTGCCCCACGAGCGCGCCGTTCCAGTAGACCTCATACGCGTCGTCAACGCGCTGCATGGTCAGGTCGAACGCCGGCGCGATTCCGGGCGCGGGCGTCAGGCTGATATGGCGGCGATACCAAGCGAAACCGGTGTAGCTCTCATGCCCCTGCGCGCCCCAGGGCTTGTCGATGGCGAGTTGTTCCCAGCCGCTATCGTCAAATGCGGTCGCGGCCCAGGCGGGATTATCTCCGAGGTGAAATTGCCAGGGACCGTCCAGGTAGACCGTACCTTTGCCGAGACCGTCAACGGCCAGAGAAGGAGCGGCCTGCGCAAATGCGCCGGTGGCTGTGGCAATTACGAAAAGAATCTGCACGGCAAGGAAGCGTGCGTTGCGGGGAAGCATGAGTACTACTTGGATGTTAGGGAAAGGAAAGAAGATTCAGTGCCGTTCGCGCAGGCCGCAATGCGCCGAACCGGGGCGGGAAGCGATACGATGAATCTTTGGAGCGCAAGATGCCAAAGATACTCGACGGCGCGGCGATTGCCGCCGAAATCAAACAGGAAGTTGCTGATGAGGTAAAGCGGCTGGCCGGGCAGGGCATCCGTCCTGGGCTGGCAGCGGTGCTGGTTGGCCATGTGCCCGCATCGGAGATTTACGTCCGCAACAAGGTGCAAACCTGCGCCGAACTCGGCATCTTCAGCGACCTCATCACGCCTCCCGACTCTGTCACCACCGAAGAACTATTGAAGCTGGTGGCCCAGCTCAACGCCCGCGACGAGATCGACGGCATTCTCATCCAATTACCGCTTCCTCCACATATCGATGCGAAAGCGGTGCTCGATGCTATCGCTCCAGACAAAGATGTAGACGGACTTCATCCCGTGAATGCTGGGCGCTTGCAGGCGGGAAGGCCTGCACTCGCTCCCTGTACGCCTGCGGGAGTGATTGAGATTTTGAAGCGCAGCGGAATTCCCATCGCCGGCCAGCACGCCGTGGTGGTGGGCCGCAGCGATCTGGTAGGCAAGCCGGCCGCCATGCTGCTGCTGCACCAGAACGCCACCGTTACCCTCTGCCACTCGAAGACCCGCGACCTGGGCGCGATCACGCGCCAGGCCGACATCCTGGTGGCCGCCATCGGCCGACCTGGTTTCATCACGCCAGAGATGATCAAGCCCGGCGCGACGATTATCGACGTGGGCATCAACCGCATCACCGATCCAACAGAATTTGCCCGTTTCTTTGCCGGCGATGCCAAGCGCGAAGCTGCCTTCGCTAAAAATGGCTCGGTGATTGTGGGCGATATGCATCCTAAAGCCTTCGAGCTGGCCGGAGCTTATACGCCCGTCCCCGGAGGCGTGGGTCTGCTGACCGTCGCCATGCTGATGGCCAATACCGTACGCGCCGCCAAAATGCGGCGGGGACTCTAACCAATGCTGCGCGTAGGACTCACTGGCGGGCTGGGCAGCGGCAAGAGCACTGTTGCAGAGTACCTGCGCGCGTTGGGCGCTGAGGTGATTGAGGCCGATGCGCTGGGCCGCGCATTGATGGAGCCGGGCCAGCCCATTTATGCCGAAATTGTCCGCGCATTCGGCTCCCGGGTTGTCGGTCCCGATGGCCGCCTGAACCGTGCGCGTCTGGCAGAGCTGGCTTTTCAGGGCGGGCGACTCAACGAATTGAATGCCATCGTGCATCCGGCGGTGATTGAGGCGCAGCGGCGCTGGATGGAAGCAGTCTTTACGCGCGATCCTGCTGCCGTAGCCGTAGTCGAGTCGGCGCTCATCTTTGAAGTGGAGCGCGATGCACGCGCGCGCGGCGAGCGAGAGACCGTGTTGTCTGACTGGCGTCGCCGCATTGACCGCGTCATCGTCGTCACCGCGCCTGACGAGCTGAAGATCGCCCGCTATGCGACTCGCATCTGCCCTGAAGGCTCTCGCCGCGAGGCCGTCGAGGCCGATGCACGGCGCCGGCTGGCGTACCAGATTCCCGACGCAGAAAAAACAGCCCTTGCCGACTATGTGTTGGAAAACACAGGAGATATTACCTCCCTCCACGCCCAGGTCGTAGCCCTTTGGCAGCGCTTGAAGACGGAGAGCAACAATTCTCCACGCAGATTGTCTTTAGAATAAGAACAGGCAGTCGCGCCTCATCCTCGGGGAACCGGGTTGCGCGCCATCCGTATCGATTCTTTTTGTATGGTCCTTCGAGATTGGGAGCTATGAAACAACTGCGTCGTGTTTTCTTGATTGTCCTGCTGGTGGGCGGATTCTGGTTTCTCACCACGCATCTTCCCGCAAGATTGAGCAATTTCTCGCTCTTCAATGTGCGAGGCTCCAACGCTGCGCTCGAACTGACCGAGGCTCAGGCCGCACCCGCTTTCGACGCCGAAGAGCAGAACAACATCGCCGTCTACAAAAGGGTGCTGCCTTCGGTGGTCAACATTACTTCCACCACGCTGGTTTTCAACTTCTTTTACGGAACGGTGCCGCAACACGGCCAGGGCTCCGGCTTCATCCTCGACCGGTCTGGCCATGTGCTCACTAACTTCCACGTGGTCGAGGGCGCCAACCGCGGCATCGAGGTAATGCTCAGCAACAAGCGCCGCTACGCCGCCAAGGTGGTAGGCACCGACAAGGTGCATGACCTGGCGCTGTTGCAGATTGACGCGCCCAACCTCGAGCCGGTCACGCTGGCCGATTCCAGCGGACTTTCGGTGGGACAGAAGGTCTACGCCATCGGCAATCCCTTCGGCCTGAGCGGCACCATGACCCGCGGCATCATCAGCTCCATCCGCTCCATTCACGGCGCCGAGGGCGCGCCCATCGAGGACGCGATCCAGACCGATGCGGCCATCAATCCCGGCAACTCCGGCGGCCCCTTGCTCAACTCGCACGGCGAGGTCATCGGCATCAACACCATGATCGCTTCCAACGGAGCAGACCAAAGCTCGGGCATCGGCTTCGCCATTCCCATCAACACGGCCAAGGCGGTGCTGGCCGACCTGACCCGCTACGGGCGCGTCAAGCGGCCTTCGCTGGGCATCGTCTCCTACGCCATCGGCCCTGACCTGGCCTCGCAGATGGGTCTCGCCGTCGATGAGGGCGTACTGATTCAGAAGGTCGTTCCCGGCGGTGCGGCTGAACGGGCCGGCCTGCACGGCGGTAACCAGCAGGCCTACGTGGGCAATACCCCCATCATGCTTGGCGGCGATCTTATCGTGGCCATCGACGGCCAGGAGGTCACCGATCCCCAGGACATCAACGGCCTCATGGACAAGCACCAGGCCGGTGACACCATCAGCGTCACCATCTATCGCGGCCGCAAACAGATGACCCTCAAATTGATTCTGGGAGAGGCGCGGGATGCGAATAACTAATAGGGGATCGAATCGACCTGCCTGATCTATTCAATTCTGTAAAAATATCTTGACA
>Ga0182027_10007368_pt1 | contig 16220 bp, 11 predicted proteins | sample 712E1DmetaG_FD_121300 | JGI IMG/M metagenome (GOLD analysis project Ga0182027, IMG submission 121300) | Permafrost microbial communities from Stordalen Mire, Sweden - 712E1D metaG (Illumina Assembly) | ecosystem: Environmental > Terrestrial > Soil > Wetlands > Permafrost | place: Sweden...
ATATCGTAACAGCACGACTTTGCCTTTGCCATTCAATAATTTGGCAAGATCCTCACCTGCAAGATTTCCTGCCTTCCTGTTATCCGTTCCTACAAAACTGATGAAATCTTTTCCCGGCTTTCCCTTTAGAGCACTATCAAAAACTAAAACAGGTATTTTTTTCTTTGCGGCTTTAGAGACTATTCCGGCTAAAGCTTCCTTGTCTATTGGTGACAGTGCTATCCCAGATACACCATCTGCAATACACTGCTCAACAATTGAAATCTGCTGTGCTCTATCGTTCTCTGCCTGCGAAAACTTCCAGACGATCTCAACGCCGGATAAAGACATAGCTCCAATTTTTGCACCTACGTGTAATGACTTCCAGAACACCGAGTTGTTACTTTTAGGAATAACAGCGATTTTTAATTTTTCTTGTGCTATCACAAAGGATGGCAATCCGTGTATAATGATGACAGCAAATACAAAACGGAGGCATGGAGTTTTCATGATCTCATCCAAATGTTGGAATACTATTGAACGAAGGTATTTTGAATGATGGTTTTTCATTGCGGTTGAAATTTGAAAACATCCATAAGTTTATACCTGTAAACTGGATCGTTTTTCCATCAGCATATTTCTTTGGCGCTGTACCAATTCACACCCGGCATTATTTTTTAGAGAATAGACTCTTGAACGAGGAACGAAGGATATTCGATCCCATTGTTTTATTTAGCTGCTTCGAGCTGTTGTTTCTCTTTGTCTTTAAGGATTCGTTCAAGATCCAAAAGAATCAGTAGACGGTTTTCGAGTTTCGCGACCGCAGTGATGTACTCCGATCCAATACCGGCAACAATTGATGGTGGAGGTTCCGTGATGTTCTTTGGAATCCGAAGCACTTCACTGACTGCATCCACGACAAAGCCGACCACCATATTGCCTAGCTCGACAACAATAATTCGCGTATTCTTATCATTCTCCTTTGGAGGAAAGCCAAAGCGTTTTCGCAAATTAATTATGGGAATAACTTTTCCGCGCAAATTAATCACGCCGCTGACAAAATCAGGTGAATTTGGTACTCGTGTAATTTCCACCATCCGGTTGATTTCCTGAATACTTTGAATACCAAGTCCGAATTCTTCTTGGCCAATATTAAAACTCACAAGCTGAAGAAGTTCTTCCGTTTGAGCTTTGAATTCCTTTTGGCCTTTAACATGTATCGTGGTTGTCATCGGGATACTCCTTTTATTGAGACGTATATTCTCGGCCATGTGTGAAGCCAATTTGAGGAATCAACTCATCCATCCACAAAGCGGTTCCCACTTTCACGTAAAAAAATACTTTCAGTATAAAACTTTGATGTTTGTTTGTAAGCTCTTTCCCATACTTTTTCATTACTTTCATGGCACTATGTTCGCATATTACGGTATTTGACGAAACTCATGCACTGACAATTTGCATAATAGTGGTAAGGAACGAAATCGGTACAATTCTGATTCTTCTATAAGAATTAACCTACTATGGATGATGCTATTGAAGGAAATCAGGTCTATTTCGCCATTTGCTTTTACAATTACATTCTTTATCGACTTCAGTCACAAAATATGCCGAAAAACGATAGAATCGAGTTGGGAGTACAGGGGGGGATGAACTCAGAAATCCTTAATCAAAAAAATTGAAAGGACGGTTCATAACTCTTGGGTGGTCAATACTGTTTTCCAGAACACTTTGCTCGAATAAACCTGAGCAAGAAAACATTAAGAAACATTGTACAGAATAACGATGCACGATAATCTCAAGAAAGCGGTTATGTCACCAAGCTATTCTGAATAGCGTATGTTACAATTTGCGCGTTATTCTCCATTTTCATTTTTTGTAAAATGTGTGTACGGTGCGTGCTTACCGTTTTAACACTTACTGAAAGCTCGGCTCCAATCGCTTTTAGTGACATGCCTCTTGCAATCATCAACATGATTTGATATTCGCGATCAGAAAGATGTTCATGCGGAAGCTTCGGTGAACCCCGACTAACATTTTGTGCAATTGATTCAGCAAGCAAATGTGAAATAAAAACTTTTCCTGAAGCCACACGACGTATTGCTAAAATAAGCTGTTCAAGTGCAGTATCTTTAGAAAGATATCCGGATGCACCGAGATTCAATGCGCGAATCCCAAACACTTCTTCTGGATTCATGCTGAGCACAAGAATAGCTAAATCGGGTTTTTCTGCTTTTATTCTTTTAATTGCTTCGAGACCGTCAAGCTTCGGCATAGAGAGATCGAGAACAAGAACATCATACTCCGCGTTTCGAATCTTCTCCATAACTTCGAGGCCATCGCATGCTTCATCTTCAACTTTAATATCCGGCACATCTTTCAAAATCGTCTTGAGTCCTCTTCGGACTATCGGATGATCATCAGCTATAAGAACACGAATCATGATATTCTATCTCCATTCTTTTTCTTAAGAGGGACTTCCATCGATAACATTGTACCGCTTCCGGTTTTGCCTTCGATGGTGAGCGTTCCTCCAACCATACGGATGCGTTCACGAATGCCAACAAGACCTAATGATGAAGTTCCTTTCAATTCTTTCTTGGTGATACCGCGTCCATCATCTCGTATAGTAAGGATTACAGAACCCAGCCTTTGAGATAATCTAACAAAAATTTGCTCAGCGTGCGCGTGACGCAGAATATTTGTCAGGGCTTCCCGGAAAACCCGATAAAGAACTGTACTTATCTGACCTTTTATTTCAAAATCTGCAGGTTCGAATGATACAGTACCTCTAAGACCCGTCTTCTTTTCTGCCTGGTCGATATCCCACTGTATTGCACCAACCAGACCAAGTGCATCTAGTTGCGGTGGCCGTATTTCTTTCGCGATCCGTTTTACCGATGCTAACGCTTCATTGACCGATTCCATCATACCATCAATTTTCGCCTGGGTATCAGAATCGCTCTTGCCCCCCTCTAATCTAAGCCAACTTATATCAAATTTCAAGATGGTCAGCAATTGACCGAGTTCATCATGAAGTTCACGTGAGATTCGTTTTCGTTCTTCTTCAAGAACATGTTCAAGGTGTTCTGTGAAGTGCTGCAATTGCTTCCTTGACAGCTCAAGTTCTTGTTCAGCTTTCCGGCGTTGCGTGATATCGCGGCTCACCATAACCATCCTCTGTTCGCCCGATGACGTATAATAAACCCGTCCTGAGGATTCAAACCAATGCCAACCACCCATTCGATCGCGGTATCGGTACGTCGCACTTCCGCCTAATTTGCTCAGAATCTCTCCAATGACCGCTTTATCTTTTCCGTAAACTCTCGAGAGCACTTCAGTTCCAACCAAATCCATTGGTTCAAAGTCCAGAATCGATTTAACATTCGGACTAACGTACAGGTATTTATCTTCGCCGCTAATTTCGGTTACAATATCTGTTGAATTCTCCACCAGTAAACGGTAGCGTTCTTCGCTTTCGCGCAACGATTCTTCTGCGTGTTTACGCTCGGTAATATCAAAAACAAATCCTTCATAATAGAGAATTTCAGAAGATTTATCCCGCACATCATGGACTGTCATTAAGACCCAGACGATGGAACCGTTTTTTGTCTTCCATCGAGTTTCATGACTAAAAGTCACTTTTTTTTCAGAAGAATTATCTTTAGCAATAAATCGTTCTCGATCTTTATCATCGTAATATATGGCTTGCCCCATATTACATCCAATCAATTCATTCGCACTATCATAACCCAACATTTCTGCAATACTACTATTACAACTAAGCAGTTTTCCAGCAAGAGTCGATTGGTATATTCCGATTGGAGCCCACGTCACAATATCTCTATATTTCTTCTCGCTCACCTGAAGCGCTCTCTCAGCCCATCTGCGCTCGGTGATATCCGTTGCAGCTCCGACTATAGAAATTGTTGTACCGTCTTTTACAACGGGTGCTTCCTGAATTTCCACCCAGACACGACGTCCCTTCCTGCTCATCAATTCAAGCTCATAGGTTTCCTGTCGTGCGCCCGTCTGGACTGCTTTGTTCGCAAGGTCACAACCAAGTTTATTGATTGAATTATTCGTCATGAAATTAGTAAAATTGACTAGAGCTTCTTCAGGTTCACAATCAAGAATATCCTTGGCTTGGGGGCTAAGGTACGTGAACACCTGGTCGGTATTTCGTGAATAGAAAAGGTTCGTACTGTTTTCAACAATGTTACGTAATCTATCATTGCTTTCTTGCAACGCTTCTTCAGCACGCTTGTGTTCGGTTATATCGGTGGCAACTCCAACGAGACCAATAGGCTGATTTCTTTCATCATTGACGATCGATGTAGAAAGAAATATCGAAAGTACTGTACCGTCTTTTTTTCTGTTCACCAACTCTCCCTGCCATCCTCCCTTTATAGTCTCTCTGAGAACCTCCTGATCGTTGATCACAGGGTCACTCGCAACAATACTGATGGGCTTCCCAATAATTTCTTGTTCGGTATAACCGTAAGTTTTTAAAAAAGCTTCATTGACAAAAAGAATGTTATTATGAAGATTTGTAATGCTGATTGATTCACCAATGCTTTTTACGGTGTGGCTCAATAAGGTCAGCGCTTCCATTGCACGTTTTTGTTCCGTGATGTCTTCGTACGTTCCAAGCACTCCGATAACCTTACCTTCTTTGTCACGCAGCGGTACTTTGCTGGTTCTCAGCCATCCCTGGCTGCCGTCCGGTCTGATTTGAGATTCTTCATAATTGAGCTTCGGCTGGCCTGTCTCAATCACTTGTCGATCATCGGCACGAAAGCGATCTGCAGTTTTTGCTGATGCAGTTTCGTAATCGGTTTTACCAATAAGTTGACTCGGATCAGAGTACCCACAATCAAGTGCAAGGGGTTTGTTACAACCAACGAAAAATAAATCGCGGTCTTTCCAAAATACGCGTTGTGGAATGGTATCCAATACCATTCGAAGCATTTGCTGAGAATTGAACAATTCGTCCATTGCTCGCTTTTGCTCCGTAATTTCTCGTCCTATACCCACAAGCCCGATAATCCGGCCTTGCTCATCTCTCATCGGTAGCTTAAAGGTGACAAGCCAGTGTTTCTTGTTGTCTTTATCAAAGAAAAACTCCTCTTTATTAAGCACCGATTGGCCCGATTGGATTACAGAGAGATCGTCAGCATAAAACCCCCCTGCAATATCTTTCGGATAAAAATCAAAATCTGTTTTACCTAGAACCTCTGCTTCAGATTGTATACCCATATGACGAACATCCGCAACATTAGCAATCGTCTTGCGACATTCCGTGTCTTTAACATAAATGGCATCAGGCAGGTTGTCAATCAATACGCGGAAGAGGTTCCGTTCCCGTTTAAGAGTTTCTTCTGCTTGTTTGCGCTCGGTGATATTACGAATGATGACAACAATTTGATCTTCAGGTAATGGCACAAGTCTGGCTTCGAAGAAAAGAGGCTGGTTTTGTATGGAGAGTGAATATTCGAAGTTGATAATTGTTTTTAACTTCTGCACTTGTTGAATCGCTTCACGGAATTTTTCGCTCACATGCCTTAATGGAACATCTTGAATCCTTTTCCCTAGTAAATCCTTTGGATGAAGGAAGAGATCCGTGGTTGCGCCTGCTTTGTAGTTCAGTATTCTTCCCTCAACATCAAGTCGAAAAAGTAAATCAGGTATAGCTGAAAATATTGCCCGCATTTCTGAATTCGCCTGGAGAAGTTCATGGGAACTAAGCTCAAGAGAACGCTCAAGCATTCCGCGATCTGTTTCAGATTCCCAATAGGCATCATTGACCGAATCAATAAATCCCTGCCAATCTTCAGGCACACTGAACTGGTCGCCGAAGTGTTGTCTAAGCTGACGTTCTAATAAGCTGTGTATTTGTTCCATGCCGCTATTCCTCTAAAAAAGTTGTAATAGTCAATGACTGGTTATGCAAATCACATTTGGCACCGGGAGCGAATGGAGCAATTTCTCCATAAGAGTTAAATCCGGCCAAGACAGCCCGTTCACCAAAAACATCACGCACACCTTCCACCACTTCTTCGATCCGCTGCTTGAGAATAAGTTTTCTTCCAACGCAACTGATGAGGACTGCTAAATCGGATGCAATCGAACCGAGGATCTCAAAACTCGTCTTCGCCGCTCCCACAGCACCGTCAATCAGCCGGTCAAAGTTCGCTTTCATAAATCGTGCGTATGAGCCTTCGGGGACATCTCCTGCAAATGTCATACTATGCTCATTTTCATTTACCGATAAAATCATACGTACTACTCCCTTATCTCCTGGCTTAGTTCGGATACATAAAGGGAAGAGTAGTCCTGTAGCGGGAAGACCTTTTACATTTTCACTGCGATACTTTTTATACAGCTCCAAAGCCGAATGCCCATCAAGATCGTATAACACATTCCCCTTCGAATTTGTTATCAGCCTCTCCGGTCCAAAGGAATCCGATCCGCCCAGAGAGCTAAAACCAATTTTTGTTCGACTTCCATATAAACCCACGACAGCAAGAATTTCTTTCAGTAATTCACCGTCTCCAACGACAAGTTTTTCTTCAAATCGATCGCCATCGCCAGCCAATCCGCCGGTGATAGTTGTTCCATTCGATAGTCGTGATGCTAATCCTTTTACTAAATCGCTTCCATTGACCTTTATTCCTTCTGAGAGAACGAAGACATGGACGAGTGAATCTTCGTCGCCTGCCATAAGCGATGGTACATGTCGGGGGAGAGCTTTCGCCAAGTATTCTCCAGCTTGGTCGCTGTTATCTACTAGATTCAAATGTAATTGCACATCCCTGATTTGTGTATGTTCGAACATAATCGCTGTAGTAACAATTGAATCATCCAAAACCTGACCACCATAAATCTCCCCGGCTGTTGAATAACCAAATGAGTGTGCTTGCGGATATGAATCTTTGATTCGTTGAAGGAGATTTTGCTCTTTCAATAACGATCTGGCACCGAATATCAAAATCAATTGAGCAGATTTCATTACTGTCTTTGGATGTTCAGGCATCCAACCATGAAGCCTGTCCCATTTCCTTTGTTCAAGTTTCATATCATTCTATCTATCTTCTAGTTTCTTCGACAATAATCTGCTTCTCCGATGTTTACCCATAATTGCATGATATTTGTTTATTATATATTTTAGTATAAAATATGGATAAAGCCAACTTATTAATATAGTCTAGATTGAATTATCCTCATAATCGCTTACAGAAGCTTGGAATAATGAATCAGGATTTACAACGGGTATAAAACAGCGTAAATGCTCAAGAGAGATTACGTCCGGTTTATTTGCTCTATAAAAATAACGCAGCAATCATGGCCATGAGAATCCAAGTATTTATCGAAAAAGAATAGATTCTCATGTCACTCTAAGCGTCTAACGGTACAGCAAACGTACTCCTAGTAGAAATGGACGGCAATGGCATCGCAGGTAAATATTCTTATAGTCGAAGATAGTCCGACACAAACAAAACTGCTTCGCCTCATTCTCGAAGAAAACGGATACATCGTCGATTCTGCATTGAACGGTGTAAAAGCATTAGAATGCATCCGCACCAAGAAGCCCGACCTCATCATCACTGACATTGTTATGCCGGAGATGGATGGCTTTGCACTGTGTAAGACATTGAAAAGTGATCCCGACTTGAGGTTCATTCCTGTAATGCTTCTCACATCTCTTTCCGATCCGCAAGATGTGATTAAAGGCCTTCAGGCAGGAGCAGACAACTTCCTTACGAAACCCTATGAAGATACTTTTCTTATTTCATGTATTCATTATATATTCTCTAATCAAGAGCTGCGAAGAAGTAATTCTTCAGGCCCGGATATCGAAATTATGTTTGCGGGTCAGAAATACTTCATCAACTCTGACAGAATTCAAATTATCGATCTCCTGCTTTCAACCTACGAAAACGCCGTTCAGAAAAACATTGAGCTTAAGAAAGCCCATAACGACCTTATCGCGATATACCGCCAGCTTGAGCATAAAAACATTGAACTTGAAAAATTGAATCAGGATTTACAACATGCATTAGCTGAAGTAAAAACTTTAAGCGGATTGCTTCCAATTTGTGCAAGCTGTAAAAAGATCCGAGACGACCAGGGCTATTGGAATCAAATAGAAACATACATGGCGAAAAGAATTGATGTTCAATTTACCCATGGTCTCTGTCCGAATTGTGCAAGCAAGTTCTTTCCTAACGTTGAACTATAGCTGGAGCGCCATAATTTATTTTGCGTACAATAATTTTTCATGGACCATCGAACATATGTAGTGTAGAAATGGACGCTCATGACAGCACAGGTAAATATTCTTATTGTTGAAGATAGTCCGACGCAAACAAAACTCCTCCGTCTTATTCTCGAAGAAAACGGTTACATTGTCGATTCTGCATCAAACGGTGCCAAAGCATTGGAATGCATTCGTTCCAAAAAGCCCGACCTCATCATCACCGACATCGTTATGCCAGAGATGGATGGCTTTGCACTGTGTAAAACATTGAAAAATGATCCCAACTTTAAGCTTATTCCTGTCATGCTGCTTACGTCGCTTTCCGATCATGAAGATGTCATTAAAGGACTGCAGGCGGGAGCCGATAACTTCCTCACGAAACCTTACGAAGATGCTTTTCTCGTTTCGTGTATTCAAAATATTTTTGCTAATCAAGAGTTACGAAAAAGTCGACCTTCTGGTTCTGAAGTCGAAATTATGTTTGCAGGTCAGAAATACTTCATTAACTCTGATAGAATGCAAATAATCGATCTACTGCTTTCGACGTACGAAAATGCAGTCCAAAAAAACAACGAACTTCATAAAGCCCACAACGACCTCATTGAGGCTCACCGCCAGCTTGAACAAAAAAACATTGAACTTGAAAAAGTAAATCAGGAAAAAACACACTTTCTCAGCGTAGCGGCCCACGATCTTCGTAATCCCCTCACAATTATTTACACAACCGCCGACCTTATTACAGAAGAATTGAAAGAAAAGACCAGCCAGGAAACGATAGAATTTCTCGAGATGATCAAGCGATCCAGCAAATTTATGCGTGACCTTTTAGAGGAATTGCTGGATGTAAGTGTTATTGATTCAGGGAAACTCTCTCTTTATCTCGAGCCGGTAGACATCATGGAACTCATTCGGAATAACGTTTCATTAAACCGTGTGATAGCAGGACGTAAACACATCACTGTCGAGTTTCATTCTGTAAAAGGGCTGCCGGTTCTTCAGCTTGATCGTAAAAAAATTGAACAGGTGTTTAACAATCTTATTTCAAATGCCATCAAGTACTCATACCCACAATCTCGAGTCGTCATCGATTCAAAATGCGAGAATGGCATTCTGGTGATTTCTGTACACGATACAGGTCAGGGAATCCCACCTAGCGAAATGAACAAACTCTTTAAGCCATTCCCAAGAATCAGCGTAAAAACTACATCAGGCGAATCCAGTACTGGCCTCGGACTCGTCATTGTGCGTAAAATCGTTGAAGCACATCATGGAAATGTATGGGCGGAAAGCCGCCTTAACATAGGCACAACATTCAATATTTCTCTTCCAATTCCATAATCAGCCCGGTGAAAAATTTCGTAGGAGAGTAGAAATCTAGAAATTTAAACTCATACCGTCCGCGAATTACTTACTTCACTTTACCCCCCAGAATGACTCATTAAAAAAGGCCTTAATTGAAATCTCTACAAAGTTCTCATTGAAAGGCACTTTTATAAGCGAGATATATAGCCCCGATTTATCAAATAAATGCTTTTTTAGAAAATTTAGCCCTTTTACCTTGTTGGCATACAGATTGTTAGTTTTGAAATAGATTTGGTTCATTCAAAACAAACGATTGGAGATTTTCATGGAATACTCAAAGATATCGATTACAGAAACTCCTTGTGAGCAGGTTGAAACACAATGCCGAGGGAGCGAAGATGTAACAACCGAAATCAGATACAGCCAGGTACTGGACCAAAAGGAAATAGATCGCCGATTTCTACGGGCAACAATCGAGAATCTCCCAAAATTTGATGTTCAGATCGGACTACAACACCCCCTCAAAATTTTGCTTGCAGAAGATAGTCTTGTCAACCTGAAGATCACACTCTGGTTCTTAAAGAAACTTGGTTATCGCGCTGACGTTGCATTCACCGGTATCGAAGCGATAGATGCATTAAAGCGCCAGGCGTACGATGTAATTTTGATGGACGCAGAAATGCCTGAAATGGACGGCCGAGAGGCGACGATGGTGATACGAAAAGAATTCCCTGCCAGTCAACAACCACGTATCATCGCGATGACTGCCAATAGTTCGCAGGGTGACAGAGAAAAATTGCTTTCACTTGGTATGAATGATTATATCAGCAAACCGTTAAAGCTGGAAGACATGATTCGAGCATTGTCAGCATGTTATTCTCCAACAAATGAAGAAGTGCCGGCTGAAAGCATTGAAGAACACAAAATACTGAGCATGGTTGCCTGACAATACAAGGTACGTTTTGTAGGGTTTCTTGCACGTAATGTCTTCCTTTGAAATGAATCTTCAAAAGAGACCCTATTTAATTTCCGAAGTAATATTTCGTAATGGATTTCCTGTCATTTTATTCCCTGTCATATAATAATTCGAAGTAATACGGGATAAAAAATACGTTTTCGGTTGCGGTGTTGTCGAAGAAACTTACTGCCAAATTCTCTGTCTGTTTCGTTTTGTTCCAGAAATCCCAAAAGATCGACATTAAAAAATGTTGACTTCATTCGACTAGGCAAGGGCTTTATCAATTATTGGATTATTCGTTTCTTTTGCATAGCGCTCTTAGGCGGGAGTACCAAGTTTTGTCTCTTTCTTTCACCATTCAATCAACGTGGTCATATCTGGAAGACTTGCCCCCGTGCTTTTACTTCCTTCCTATCGGCAAGCAAATGTATTGCTTTTATGGCTGCTTGAAATCAGTTACAAGCTCTTGACTGAGAATATAAACTAATACATTCCCAAGTTTCACGAGCATATTTCGAAATATTTTGCAATTCCCCGTAACGAATAAAGTTCGGACAAAAACCTTCTTTATGTTTTATTTCCATCGTATCGAATACACATCCATCGGTATCTATACCCACAAAATATGGCTTTGTCGGTATCATATCTTTAAGGGTTTGGTGAGGATCTCGAGTCATTTTATTGCCTGTTCAAATATTCAAAACGTTCTGTTTAATTATTTTCAATCGAACGGATTACTAAAAGACTCCGGCGTTAAGCTATGAAGCGGCAGGTTCAATAAATACTCCACGAAAAAACATAGATACTATTTCTTACATAGCTATTGTCACGTTTTTTCAATTCTTAAGTTATCATTCGAATTATCCCCCGATTTACGCACTTTGGAAAACGTTTTAGCACTTTACGTGCGTATGTATTATAGCGTTTGTGTTGCAGTTATCTAAAACACCCTATGAGTTTTGGTTTCTGTCAAAGGATGTTTTTGTGATGAAAAATAACGAGATATGAGTGACCCACCAAATGTGTTCCAATGTAGTGTCATTACCTCGTCACGATAGTACGCTGTCCCCAAGTTCTGATTGTGATTCTACTCGATAATCAATTTTTAATACAGACTTTAATACATTTACAGACATGTTTTTAAAAGGTTGATAATATATTGAAAAGATGAACAAAATATTGAGCGATAAGTATATTTACTTTATGAATACCATATCTTTATTTCAATTTTTTATGGTTGCAGCAATCTCAAAAAAAATCCGGGGATATTGACGCCGACCTATGAAATTGGATAATGAAAATCTTCTTTATAATATCTCACTCTTCGGTGTAAAAGTATTTGCCTCCAAAGCATGAGACAACCGAAAAACCCTTATTTTTTCCAGAAGAAACAATACACGCATGAACCCAAAAGAGGCGGGAAGTGTTTTTCCCCTTGGAACTTATCCGAACTATCAGTATTATGTGCATGCCAAGTAACAGTACACCGTGCTTGCTTCTTTGTGAGAAGTCCCGAATACACATGTATAAGGGAAATCGCTTCTAAAATCTTTTGATGGGCAAATTTTCGCATCCCAAGTGCAAGAAGCAGTCATCGAACATCCACCAATTGGCACCAATGTTCGTTGATGTTTTTCGCGAGAACCGGTAACTGCGGCGTACACCGACCCGATGGTTGATCGGGGTAACTTTTTTAGGAAAGGATTTGTTCCATGGAAGAAGGAACAGTCAAGTGGTTCAACGGAGCAAAAGGTTTTGGATTTATTTCACGCGCAAATGGCGAAGATGTATTCGTCCATTATAAATCGATTGTTGGCGACGGGTACAAGACGTTGAACGATGGCGACAAAGTGCAGTTCGAAGTCCAAACGGGACCGAAGGGCTTGCAGGCAGTGAACGTTTCCAAAGTTTAAAGGAATCCACTTCATATTGCGAATATTTGTTTTACTAACAAAGGCACACAGGGAAAATTAACTTGTGTGCCTTTTTCGTTATCAGACAAAAAATGATCAATTCGGAGCGTTCAATGTTATACGGAATTACACTAGCATCGATTATTCATTAATGCGATCCATACTTTCTTTTCTTTGCAGACACATATACATAACTCACGGACCATGTGTTTCTCTTGCGCCTCCAACATCTATCATGGTGAATTGGAAGACAAAGATAGTAAGCGTTTCGTGATTGTACTATATGCACATTCATGACAATCTGGTTTGATGGTGCTGCAGGGGATGCGTTGACATAGTCGGTTATAAAGTAATGAATTTATAATGTAATCTAATCTTTTGGCGATGCTGCGAAATGAATTACTTCCTGCTCGTTACAAATTCTTTTTTTGAATTCTAGCCCGAAGAACCGAGGCAGCAATTGCGATGAATAACACAGTTCCTACCACTCCCAGCGCCAATCCGATCGGAATATTCACATATCCCATGAATAACATCTTCAATCCTATAAACGTCAGAACCACCGACAAACCGTGTCGAAGATAGTAGAATAAATCCATGATACCGGCAAGAGCAAAGTACAACGATCGCAATCCAAGAATAGCAAAGACATTGGAAGTGTAGATAATAAAAGAATCTTGTGTAATAGCGAATATTGCCGGGATCGAATCGACTGCAAAAAGCAAATCTGTTGTTTCGATCACTATCAATACTACGAGGAGAAGTGTGCCGTAGCGTTTCCCATTCGACTTCACAAAAAATTTTTCTTCATGATACCCCGATGTAACGGAAAAGAACTTTTTAAAAAATCGGACTACAATATTACGTTCCGGATGCACCTCTTTTTTTTCATCCTGAAACGCCATCTTTACTCCCGTAACAACAAGAAATAATCCAAAAATATACAGAATCCAATGGAAGCGTGTAATTAATGCGGCGCCAAGAAGAATCAGTATCCCTCGCATGAACAGCGCACCCAAAATCCCCCAGTAAAGAACTTTATGCTGGTATCGTGCTGGAACTTTGAAGTAGGAAAAAAGAAGAAGAAATACGAACAGATTATCTATACTTAAAGTTTTTTCAATCAAGTACCCTGTAAAAAATTGCAGCGCCGGCTCGCGGCCAAGCCAGAAATAGACTCCAATGTTGAAGAGAAGTGAGATAGCAATCCATACACCGCTCCACAACAGAGATTCTTTAATACTAATTTCATGCGGCCTGCGATTTATCACTTTCAAATCGATGGCCAGGAGAAAGAAAATAAAAAGATTAAACCCAATCCAAAGGAGAATCGGATGCATAACTGCTGCTTTCAAAAAAGGATTTTAAAGTGTTGTCCGTTCTGATCTTAATAAGATAGAAAGGATTTCATACAAGAAGCAAGTACTGAACAATCAAAGAATCTGTTTTATAATTTTGGGGAAAAAGCTATGAAGAAAAAATATTAACCGCCGAAAATGATAAGCTGCACTTCTTCCGGCAGCAAAACACTGAGAGAACCCATCACGCGGCCCCTGAGTACAACTTCCAATAAACTGCGTTTGGTTGCCCCCATAATTACGCGGTCCACGCCAAACGTAGCGGCTTGTTCGGCAATGGTGTACCCGACTTCATTGCTCGGTATTGAAATAATTTGATAGTCTATACCGGATGCGGAACAAATAGTTTCGATATGTTCTTCTTCACCGTTTACTTTCATTTCTATTCGTTCCGGTAATGAACCAACAGAAATTTCCTTAATGCGCAGTACAAACAGTAACGCGCCGCGCTGTTTGGCCTCATCAAGAGCGAACTTCAGCAGCCGGTCATTCACATCCTTGAGTGCAAGTAGATACTTTGTCGATGGAATAGATGTTCGGCGACGTTTGCGCGTTGGCGAAGGAAATGCCTGAGCTATTTCAGCCGGGATTGGTTTCGAAGCAAGATTCCACTTGACTACCTTACGCGCGGCAAGACCAAGCAATAAAATAAGTCCTGCAAAAATTGTTGCCTCGTGTTTTTTGACTGCTATTGATATTTCAATAAAAAAGAGCACCGCCGCCGATACGAGCATTAAAATTTTTACATACGACTTCATACTCACCGATTTATCTGTTGCTGTCGAACCAAGATTAATGACCATCGCTCCCACTAATCCTATAGCATAAAGATGGGAAAGCGTTTCTACATCCTGAATAATTAACAACACGACAATGGGCAGAAGTGTTGTAACAACAAGCGGAATAATAGGCACGCCATGACGGTTTAACTTGCGAAGTGATAATGGAAGTTCCTTATCTACCGCCATTAAAAATTGAATGGAAATCAAATCGTTAAGAGCGGTATTACCAGCTGAAATCAGAAGAGTACCGAGAGAGAACGCAACAAACCACCCAAACCATGGTCCGACATAATGTTCACCAAGAAAACGAAGCATATCTTCTTTGTGATCACCTGGATTCAGTCCCTGTACAGCATGCATCGCAAGCCCAAGCAAAAGATTGGCAATAATGACTTTTGCAAGTACGGATAGGATGGCACGGCGAGAATCCCGCGCAGGATTTTTCATAAGACCCGTCATATTCGAAATAGCTTCAATGCCCGATAAGCTGAGAATGAATCCAACGAAAATGCCCCAGTTATGGAAGAATCCGCCTTCCGGCCGAATAATAGTTGCCTGTTGGACGGCGGTTCCGGCAGAAGAAAATATAATCGTAACTAATGTGGCTAGTGTAAAAGAGGAAATTATAAGCGCTAATCCTCCGGAATGTTTCGGCCCAAACCAGTTGATTGAACCTACGACAACTATTATGATTATCGCCCATACTGCTGGAAATCCGAGATTGAGATAATGGCAGGCGTCGAGTACGGATAATGCCATCGTGACAACATAATCTGCCGCTAAAAGTAATGCGCCGATAACAGCTAAGAGTTGAGAGCGATGATAGACAGAGCTATAGACTCCACCGCCATGAGGATAGAGACGGCAGATCGTAATATAATTGACGGCGACGAGAGACGTCAACACCATCATGAAACAGAGATGCCAGAAGCTTGAATAGCCCGCGAGAGCAAATCCAAGTCCCATAACGTAAGCTACACTTGTGCCCCAGTCGCCATCGAGAATTGCTGCACTTCGGAGCCATCCGAGAACACGCGGCCGGCTTGTAGCATATTCCTTCACTCCCGATCGAGAGAGTGAAGGACTAGAACTATCAGGATCCAAAATTCAAATTCCAAATTCAACAAAGGAAAACCGAGGCCGTTGAATGGCCCCGGTTTTTTAAAAGATGGGGGTTATAATACTATTTTAAACGAATGGAAGCAACGATTTTTTCATAGGCCGGCAGGAAGTCCTTCTCCATGGGAGCATAATAATTGAAGATGACCCTATAAATTTTATCATTTTTAACGGTGAAATAAATACGACTTTTAATCCCTCTTGCAGGTGAATAATTGAAAAATCGCGCGTTTTCACCGCTGATGGTTATCGCCCCCTTCCCTGTCACATTCGATAACTTCTTGGAATTCTGATCAACGACTTTATCCAGGGTCAGTTTCTTTGCCGGACGAACATCGGCATCCATGGTGCAGTCTTCACGATAAATTTTCAAATTCATAGCAAAGGTTACTTCACCTTTGGGTGTCGGATATGTTTCATTCATATTATCTGGTACTGTCACTTCTAGGACATTGTTTTTAATTACTTTGGTGTATAGAGATGGCAGTACGAACGCGTTCGGGTCTTTTGATTGAAGCTTCGGTTTGGGAAGTGTTAAAGAATTCAGAACCG